>JAEEGL016012728.1_pt1 | contig 59560 bp, 41 predicted proteins | sample 9134231 | NCBI WGS metagenome assembly JAEEGL01 (sample SAMN16246548, study PRJNA631951) | gut metagenome | biome: gut microbiome; feature: rumen; material: fiber-attached | host: Bos | place: Iran: Karaj | collected 2018-10
ACAACTCAAAAAATGGGGAAAGCAATCATAGGATCGTTTCCCCCTGCTGTGTACATGGTATGCAGTGAAAGATCGGAATGCTCATTTCCACGAACCGTTTTTACTGAGGATTCCGTTTGAAGACAAGTTCTGTCTGCATGCTTTACAGCATTAGGCGGATCTTCTCAACGCGGATGATTATACGGTCTCCCTTTTCTTTCTTGTCTTCAGAACCCACAGCACCGCGCCGAGCACGGTCAATGCGCCGAATACGCCCGCCGCAATGCGCAGCGCGATCTGCCAAGTCGGCGTGACGGCAATGACCGTCGCATTGCCGATGTTCATGGCGTTCGACCGCGTGACCGCGTAAACCGTACGCTTAAGGGCAAGGTGTACGGCGTTGGTGATCGCGGGATCATTTTCACTGCCGTCGAGCGTGCCCATATTGCCCTTCTGTCCGCACCATATATCCTGTCCGGCCAGCACGCCGAGACGGTAATCCATCCACTTGGCGTTCAGCGCCATATCCGTGACGGTAACGCCTTTGAAACCCCATTCATCGCGGAGCACATCGGTCATCAGCCCGCGATGCGCCGCCGACCAAACGACGCCGATACGGTTAAAGCTCGTCATGACGCCGGTCGCGCCCGCACGAATGCCGCCCTCGAAGGCTTCAAGGTAGATCTCGCGGATGCTCTGCTCGTTTGCCCATGTCGAGACGCCGTAGCGACCCTCCTCCTGGTCGTTCAGCGCAAAGTGCTTGATGCACGGCACAATACCGCGATCCATCATGCCCCGCACCTCGGCAGCGCAGGCTTCGCCCGCCAGCCAGCCGTCCTCGGAGAAATACTCGTTGTGCCGTCCGAGATACTGCGTGCGGTGTGTGTTGCAGCCCGGCGCGTAGATCATGCAGACCGAAGCAGCGTCCGCGCCGGAGCTTGCGCGCATCATGTCCTCGCCGATGCACTTGCCGATCTCCGTGATCAGATCGCGATTAAACGTCGCCGCCATCACGTCCTCGGACGTGAACGGCATACCGCCGTTGCCGCCCATCAAACTCTTGGTATAGCCTGTCGGACCGTCGCTCGCGGACGTTGCCGGGAGGTTGATTGCGGGCAGCGCCTTGGTGTTGTACGCGCCGTTGTATACCGTATTGAGCTGATCTTCATACGCGATCTGCGACACGAGCGCATCCCATGCAGGATCGTCGGGATCCGTTTCCACAAAGTCAATTGCCTTTAAGTCGCCGGTCTGCCCCGACGGCGCCACTTCGGTCACATCCGCCCAGTAAGCCGCCTTCATTTTCTCGGCAATCGCTGCGCGGCCTTCTTCTTCGTGCGTAAGACCGTCCGCCCACATTGCGTCGGTCACACGAAGCACAACGGTCGCTTTCGGATATGTACCCTCCCAGTCCGCACGGGTCAGATAGGTAATCTGCTGATCCTCTGCGCCGTCGTACTTGTTCAGGTCCGCATTATCGAACCGGTTCGTGATCGGGTTGCCGGTGTACGGCGAAACGGCGTAGGTCGTTGTATCGATTGCGTCCAGCGTCCACCTGGCGGTCAAGGCTGCATCGCCCGGCGCGTCCATGCGGCTTGCGTCCGCGCCCTTGGCGGCAAGGATGTTGTTGATGGCGTTATGCGCATCGGTGCCGACGGTGAAGTAATAGTCGCCCGCATCCATAATGTACGTCTTGGCATTGTTTGCGTCGTAGCTGGTCAGATCGTCCTTTTTGATCTCGATCGCAAAGTGTTCGGTCTCCCCCGCCTTGATCGCCTTTTTATCGAAGCCGCAGATCTCTACCGCCGCCTTTTCGACGCCGTTTACCTTGTCATATTCGGTATACGGAGACTGGAAATAGATCTGCACGGTGTGCAATCCGTCCCTGTCGCCGGTGTTTTTCACATCGACCTCGGCGGTAAACGTGCTGCCGTTGTCAGTCAGCTTGAAGTTGGAATAGGCAAAGGTCGTGTAACTGAGGCCAGCGCCGAACGGGAACGCGACGAAGCTGTTGTAATCAAAATCGCCCGCGTTGCCTTGGTTCAATACATAATCCTCATACCGTGTTTCAAAGTAGCGGTAGCCGACATAGATGCCTTCCTGATAAACGTCGTAATTGCGGTTGCACTTTTCGATGCCCGCATCGGAGTTGTTCTGCGCATACCCGAGATCGAGTTCGTCGGCGTTCGTATATGCATAGGCGTCGTAATTGGCCATCGCGGGCTGCGCATGGTTATCCTTTAAGAACGTATCGACAATGCGCCCCGAAGGATTGACCTTGCCCGCCAGAATATCCGCGACTGCAGGAAGTCCGTTGCCGCCGACGTTTCCGACCCACAGCACCGCGTCGATGTCGTAAGCGTCGATAAAATCGAGCTGCAGCGTGGAGGAGGAGTTCAGCAGCACGACGATCTTGCGGAACGTGCCTTCCGCCTTCAGCTGCTTGAGGTTTTCAAGAAGCTCGACCTCCTCTTTGCAAAGTCGCAGATAGTCGCCGTCCGTCATGTACGATTCAAGCGACGCAAGGCCGCTTGGCAGATCGGCGCCCTCGCCGGACGAGCGCGACAGCAGCACAAGTGCGCAGTCGCCGTAATCAGAGAATGTTTTTTTCAGCGCATCCGAAAACTTTTCCCACGGCACCTCGTTGATCCGGTACTGATCGGGGCTGCCGCCGGAGAGTTTGGCATTCTCGCGCTTATAGCCGGAGGTTTTATAGAACTTCCACAAATCGAAGTTTACACAGCCCTTTTGAAAGCTGTTTTCCAAAGCGCCGTAAAGGCTCACGGCGTCGCCTTTGGTCATGCTCGCCGAGCCGGTTCCGACGAATACAGGATCCGCGACGGATTGGGAGAACATCGTAAACGTCGTGTCTGCAGGCAGCGGAAGCGCGTTGTTGCGGTTCAAAAGCAACGCCGCGCCCTGTGCTTCGAGTTCATAACAGATCGCGTTATCCTGCGCAACAAGATCGGCTTCATCCTCAAAATCCGTCCAATAGAAGATTGTCGAATTCTCGCCCGGAATAATCTTCTGCGTCTCGGCGCCAAGCGCCGCGTTGATCATGGTTGCGTAATCATTCGTAACCGGGATCGCCGCAATCAGAATTGCGGTCAGCACAGCCAGAATCACGGTAATAATGCTCCAGGGAGTTCCCTTTTTCATACGATACCTCCGATTGTTTGTTGTCTTTACTGTACTGTACCGCGAAACCAAAAACAAGAAATGCCGCACAGCCTTATGCTGAAGCGGCATAGTTTCGTTCGGAATACGCTATTCTGTCGGCAGAAGCACCGTCAGAAAATACATATTGCCATGCTGCTCGATCTGTACGCTCCCACCCATGCTTTCCGCAATGTAACGCATGCTTTTCAGACCGTACCCGTGGCGCTGCCTGTCCGCCTTAGAAGTGCCGTTCGTCACGGCAACGGACGGGTCGAAGTAGTTGGAAACCTCGATTCGTATGTTTTCGCCCTGCTTTGCGATGCCGACGGATATCACGCGCTCCTCCTCGGGCAGCGATGCCGTTGCCTCCATTGCATTTTCCAGCGCGTTGTCCAATAAAGAATACAGCTTCGACGGCTCCACGAACCGCACGGCAGTTCCGTCGCAGACGTAGGACAGCGCGATCCCCTTCTGTGTACAGACGATCTGCTTCTGGCAAAGCACAGTATCCACGATCTCGCTACCCGTGCGGATCGTTCCGTCGTAAAGCGCCATCGCTTCGGAAACGGTGGTTAGCTCCTCATCGGTCAATTTCTCCTGCAGATCGCCGAGGTGACGCTTCAAGTCATGGAACCGCATATTGATCAGCTCAATCGTGTCGCGCATTTCGATGTAGCGTTTGCGCTCCTGCTGCAGCATTCGCTCGTTGATCTCCAACTCCGTCTCTGCTCGTTTCTGTGACAAAAGGCCGCTGCGAATCGCGATCAACAGCAGGTATACCAACAGCATCAAAGCGCGAACGCAGACAAGCAAGACGCTGTCATTCGGCTGCAGCGTGCGGATAAACGGCTGTACCACACAGCGGAGCAGTAGCGTAATACCCGTCAGCATCCCGACCGAAACAGGATTCAGTGGGAGGCTTCGTTCCTTGTCGCCTCGCTCGAACAGCCATGCAATGAACAGCAGCAGAACGATCTGTACAGCTGCATAGATGATCCAGTCCCGTATACCGATCAGACCGTCGGAAAAGAAGCTGATCGTTTGCGTATCGTCCTTTCCGAATAGGTTCAGCAGAAATTGGAGTGCGTTCCCTGAAAAATTCTTAGTCATCATGATGCCGGAAAACCACATCAGATACTGCATGACCGAACCGTAATACAGAACCGGCAGCGCAAGCATTTGAACCATACAAAACAGGATTTCGATCAGCACCCGCATTCCGAGTGTATCGTTGCCGGTACGCAAAAGCGCCAGTGGAAAGCACAGCGCCACCTGCCCCAATACAAGCAAAGGAAGCCGCCACCCAAAGCCGCGACGCTTCGGAGCTTTGCGGCACAGTATCAGCAGATAAAGCACAAACGGGATCATATCGAGCAGCAGGATCATCAGCTGCATGAGCGTCTCTTGTTTCATACCGTTTCACCCCCGTCCATGCCGCAAACCGTTTCATATTGTCTGCGTACCGCTGCCAGCCTCGGCCCGCTGATCCGCAATCGCTCGCCGCCTATCAACAGCTCATCGTTGTACAACACTGCAGCATGCAGAAGATTGACGACATAGCAGCTGTTCGTGCGGCAGAACTCCTTTGGCAATTCCTTTTCGCAATCCGACAGTCTCGCCCTGCGGTGAACAAGACCGTCCGTCGTGTGGTAAATGATCTCGTGTTCATCGGATTCCAAATACAGAATATCGTCCGTGCAGAGGCGCTGCATGACGCCGCGCCCATGGATGCGGATATAGGTCCGTCGGTCCGGCAGCCGGCCGACTGCACGCATAAACTTTAAGGCAAAGTCGGCATAGGAAACAGGCCTTACGATATAATCCATCGCGCCGACCTCATATCCCTGCAGGGCATAGGAGGCCAGACTTGTAATGAAAACGATCTGCACATTTTTATCGCGCTCGCGCAGAATGTGCGCGGCATCCATGCCGTTCATGCCCGGCATGCGAATATCCAGCAGCACAAGATCAAATGCCCTTTCGCACGCCAAAAACGACGCAGCATCTGCATAGAAAAAAGGACGTACCCAACGCCGCGTCTCCTTGCTGAACCGCTGCAGATACGTATTCATGATGCTCCGATTATTCTGTTCATCCTCGACGACAGCGCAATAAAGCATGTCCAATCCCTCGGTTATAGTATATCAAAAACCAATCCGGCTTTCAACCGTTCTTCTATTCAACCATAGATAATAACATGTGCAAAAGCGCCGCACTACCAGCATGCCGTCTGCTTTTCCTCTACACGAAATGAGTCGTTAATCTCCTTTTTCGTTTCGCAACAACTTATCTATACAGCAAAGCGAGCATCCCGTTTTCGAGATGCTCGTTGTGGTGTCAATGTAAAGCGTGTTCACTTTTCTGAGTGTAGGCACTTTGTCACAGCATGTCACAAAGTTGCACAAATGACCTTCTAAAAGCAATCCGCTCGGATTATGCCCTCAGCCTTTCGCAGCGTGCGGCAACCAGTTCCTTCTGTGCCGCCTTCAGATCTTCCGGCAAATAGGATTCGTCGCACAGACGCAGATAATCCGCTTCCGCCGCTGTCACGGATTGCAGAATTTTCTCTGCCGCGGTGCGCGTCACACCGCATTGTTCGGCAAAGTGCAGAAAGTCATTGCGCCGCAGATTCATCTTTTTCCCGTTCAGCGTCAGGGCCAGCTCCTCGTGATCCTCCGGCAGCAGCACGTTGACCGGCAGCAGATCATACGCCGCCGACAGCACATACGACGCGCTGCCCGGCGCTGTTTCGATCAGCGAGAAGTTTTTCAAGTGCATATCCGAATTGCCGCTGACAAAAGACACAGCAAGCCGCAAAAACAGCTCGGAAAGATCCAGCCCCTTTCGCGTTGAATACTGTCCGATGATCTTTGCACAGCGTTCATAGGAACCACGGTATTTATCTGCGGTCAGGCGACCGTCCAACTGGCAAAAATCCTCCATCGCATACTTCTCAACGATCACTCTGCGTGTGCCCTTGATGGCGCGGTCGATGCGCTTTGTGATATAGGCATACTGACCGTTCATCTGCAGCAGCGCATGCGGCACTGTCTTTACGCCCGCACGTTCCGCAATCCGCATGGCAAGATCCTCGGCTTCCGGCAGGTTCCTGTATTCCGGCGTCTGCGGCTTCAAGATGTACCCCGTCGGATAATCCACAAGCGTCAGGCGCGGCGTTTCAACATGTGACAGGTGCAATGACATTTTCCGCTGTACACCCGGCACGGTTAAACCTTTGAACACCGTTTCCGTTGCGTAGCTTTGCAGCGCCTCCTCGCTGAGATCGAGCAAGGGCAGCGAATCAGTTTCAAAGAACCTTTTGATGCATCGCTTATGCCAACCGTTTTCTTCCGTTGACAGCGGTTTTCCGCAGCAAAGACAATTCATGAAAGCACCTCCTCGATCCGCACCGCGCCAATGCAGTCCTTGCAGGCGACAAGCAGCAGCCCGAACCTGTCATTTTGATCCAGCTTCCAGTTTTTCGTCACGACCTGCAGCAGCCACCCTTCCGGGATCAGTCCGTCGAAGAACGGGAACAGCACCTTCGATTCATATGGCTTTTCCGTAAGCGGCAGCGTCAGCGATACCGGCACCGCTGCTTCCGTTTGCAGATAATCCTGATCGTAAGCAAACGTATATCCGCTGTCCGTTTCCGACAGCGTTCCTGCAACCGCGTCCCGCACATAGACCGACGCTTTCCGATATGCGTTCATTCGTCATCCGCCTTTCCGGGAACCGCTTTCATGCCGAACATGGCAAGCGCTTGATTGACCTTGTCCATGCGTACTGTTTCCTTGCCCTGTTCCAGATCGCGCACAAACCGCAGTCCAAGCCCCGCCCGGATCGCAAATTCTTCCTGCGTGAGTCCCGCTGCTTTTCTGTTTTCTTTGATAAATGTTCCTATGCTTTTCATATCTCCGATTTTATACCTTATCGGGTATACTGTCAATCTTTTTCTTTCAAAATATACCCCTTCGGGTATAGATATGTCAACAATTTATCGTTCTATACCCGTTAGGGTATAATTCATTCTTTGCATTTGGTTGTAGTAGAAAAAAAGCGGCTTAATGCCAGCGCATAAGCCGCCGTTTAGCCGCTATTGTTCGATCAGTTCGGTCCTTACAACTTCATTTGCGCGATTGCGAATACTGTTCATTGCGCCGACCCATGCCATGGGATTCTTTCGTTTCAAGTCCTTCGTCACACCTTCGGATTCCGCCATACGGCTGACAAGGGAATCCATCATCTCCATCGCGGCTTCGTTGGCGTCGATCAAATGCTGCGTTAAAGTGCCGTTCATCATCATCGCGTTGTAAATACCTTTTCTGTTTTTTCGAAGAAACTCCTTTCTTCGCCAACCCCAGATGCCGATTTCCCCTTCCGGCTGTGGATCTAGGACGAGATTCGGAAGCAAGACCGGCCTGACTTCTGTGTATGTTCCGCCGCGTTCTTCAAATAAGAACTTCATGTGCCGCCCTCCGGTTCATCCGGTTTGTGTCATTGGCGATCAGCCGCAAGATGCGATCCTCCATCGTCATGGTTCCCTTTTCGTCAAAATAGATTTTGACCTTGTACGTCGTGTTTCCGATGCGCCTCGTCATGTCCATGTGTTTGCTCCTTTCCGATATGAGATTGCCTGTCTGTTTCGCCTCAAAGTTTGAAAAAACACTTCCCTTTTTCCTTCATCTGTGTTATACTGACTTTGCGGCACCAGAACCCATTTTTCCCTGTTTTACTGCAATTTCCGATTCCTACCACAGAGAGGTCGTCGCAGTCCATTTCTTTTTTTCACAGGTCAATTTGAATTCTTCGGTTACAGTATAGCTCTCTCCATAAATCCGCCGTTTTTCAGCGGATAGCGTTCGCGCGTTGCGTCGCAGGCGGCGAAGTACGCCTCGATGCGGCTTTCCAGCTCCTTCGTGCTCATCGCATTCTCCTTTCTTCCCTTCGCTGCCCTTACTATAGCGCAATTGCAGCCGCAAAACTTCCCGCGGAAAGTTCACAATGTTCACAATTCATTTTGTCGGCGCTGCGCAAAAATGTCCCGTCGCAAAGGCAGATATAAAACCGGATAATTCCTATTCCTCCTCGGCAAAAGGACGCGGCAATTCCATGTCGGATGAATATGCTATAGAGAAAGCAGTAAAAGAATGTGATGCGAAACGGGAAGCAGAAAAAGCGCCGGATCATTTGTTGACTTTTTCAAATGATTTGGAGAAAATCAAAAAAGTCTTGACTTCACTTCTTCAAATGACGCAGCGATAAGCGTTTTCGGCCTTTCGACAAAATTGACTTGCAAAGGAGCGTTCTATAGCCCCTGCGATAAAAAAACACGGCAAGTGTGACGCATGCCGTGTTCTGTCTATGATGGATATGAAAAAGGAAAGCGCGGGTGCCGCGAATACGGTCTTTTCACCGCATCGGCAGTAGGATTTGCAGGGTAAACAGGCGGTCGGCGGTCGAATACTCCATCGTGCCGTCGTACTTTTCGGCAAGGAAACGGATGCTCCGCATTCCGAAGCCGTGATCGGCGGCGTCGGCCTTATGCGTATGCGGCAGCTCGTCCAAAGAGAGCGGCTCGCCCGTGTATGGGTTTGTGACCTGAATGCCGATAAACAGGGCCTTGCGCTCGATGCGCATGGAGATCGTGCGAAGCGTCGGGTCGTCTTGGGTTTCGACATACTCGATGGCGTTGTCGATCGCATTGCCGAGCAAGGCGTACAGATCGGGCAGGCGGATAAACGACAGATCCACGTCATCGACGGCGCAGCCGAAGTCGATCCCCTTTTCCTGACAGAACAGTCCTTTTTCGGCAAGGATTGTGTTCAAGGCTTCGTTGTCGGTATAGATCAGGTGGCGATAGAAGTCGATGCTGTTTTGCGCCTCCCTGATATACTCCATGCGGTCGGCGTCGGACGCGCGTTCGAGCGCCTTTAGCTGGTGCTTGAGGTCGTGACACTTGCGGTTGATGATCGCAATGTGTTCCTTGGACAGCTCGTAATACCGCTCGCTGCCGCGCAGCAACGTTTCGAGCGCGGCCGTTTCGCGGTTGCGAAGTACAATGCGGATCATGCTGTATTGGATCAGCAGGAACAGCAGGCAGATCAGCACGCCGCTGAGCCATGCGAGCGTATCGTATACGGATACCCGCATGGAGAATGCACCTTGGTAAAACAGCAGCACCACCATCATTGCCGTGAACGCGCCGCACAGCGCGCCGAACATATAGCGGGTATCGTCCAAAAGTTTGCCGCCCGCTGCGTGCAGCGGCTTCCGGAACAGCGCATACAGCGGCGCATAAACGGCGGCGGAGAAAAGCGCCGCGCCGAAGATATACAGCGGCAAGAGGTCCCGCAAGGCGGGGAACAGCACGCGCGCCATAAAACAGTGATAAATGCAGTAGACAATGTTCTGCGTCAAAAATGCGGCAATGTCGAAGAACAAGGCGTCGCTGCGGCTGATCGAAAAGCACAGCCGCGCATAAAAGGCCGCGAACAGTCCGATCAGCGCATACCAGAAGGCCGTCAGATATACAAGCCGCGGCGATTCCTTGTCCGGTCCGAAGATGACAAAGTACAGCAGCGAGCAAAGTGTGAAAAAGAGAAATCCGCCCACAGCGCGAAGCGCAAAGTGCGGCTTGCGCTTGGCGAACGGCAACAGATACAGCAGCGCCGCCGCCAGCAGCTCGATCGGCAGGCGCAGCTCCTCAAACACATACACCGGCTGCATCAGAACCCTCCCATATAGCGCGTGAATGCCGACAGAAACGACGCGCGAAACCGTCTGGAAAGCGGCAGCCGCTCCCCGGCAACGACAATGTCGTTCCCCTCTACGGCGGACAGATACGCCAGATTGACAAGGTAGCTTTCGCCCGAACGCACAAAATGATACGGCAGCAGCGACGCTTCGATGGTGGACAGCTTGCCGCGCACGCGGTATGCCTCGGCTGCGGTATGATAAAACAGGTAATGCTGCCGCGATTCGATGTAACGGATCTCGGAGGTGCGGCATTGCACGGCGCCGTTCGCCGTTTGCAAAAGCAGGGGCGCGTCGGCATTGCGGAGAATGTAACGCTCCGCTTTTTTCATTTTCAGGTGAAAATCGGGATAGGAGATCGGCTTTAACACATAGTCCATGGCTTCCACCGCATACGCTTCAATCGCGTACTGCGGCATATTGGTGACGAACATCAGCGTTACATGCGGGTCACGCTCTCGAAGCTGCTTTGCCGCGTCTATGCCCGAAAGTCCCGGCATGTCGATGTCGAGGATGATAAAATCATATTCATACCGATACGAGGACAGAAACGACGCCGCATCGGTGAACACCGTCGTTTCGTATTCCGCGCCGGTTTCCGAAAAATAGCGGGAAAGACATTCCGACAGCTGCGCCCGGTCGGCGGCATTGTCGTCCACAATCGCGATCCGCATTAGCATTTCCCCTTCCTTTCCAATTGTATTATAGCAGAAACCGCCGCATCGGAAAAGCCCGCTTTTGCCATTGCTTTTACCGAATTTGCCAACCGTCTTTTCAAAGTCTTTACGATGCGTTATGATACTCTCATCCTAATAAGGCATACAGGAGGAGCAATATGACCAAGGAAGAACGCAAGAACCGCAAGGTTCGCATTTTTAACGGAAAGCGCATCAAGCGCCCGAACCGCTTCGGCTTCGGCGTCGTGACCTTTCTGCTGGTGCTTGTGCTGCTGTTCAACGCGGTGGCATTGAGCTTTTCCGCCTACTTCGGCGTGATCGACAACATCGTATTTGCCAAAGCACCGACCGGCGACGCGCTCGACGCCGTCACCGCCGACGCCAAGGCGATCACGCTGCAGGAAGCCGAAGAAGGCATCGTGCTTTTGACCAACAAGAACGAAACGCTCCCGCTGCAGGAAACGAAGATCAACGTTTTCGGACGCGGCGGTTACTATTCCACGTTCGGCGGAACCGGCTCCGGCTCCGGCGGCACAAACTATGTGAGTCTGTATGACGGACTGGCGGAAGCGGGCTTTGCGCTCAATCCCGACCTGATCGCGTTCTATGCGGAAAACGCCAAAGCAAATGTGAGCATGGGCCTTGTCGGCACCGACTTCGGCCTGTATGAGAATCCCGCAAGCGAACTGTCCGCGGCGCTGATCGACGGCGCGAAGGCTTATTCCGATGTGGCGGTCTATGTGATCTCCCGCGTCGGCGGCGAAGGCGACGACCTGCCGCTTGATACCTCTGCGTATTACGGCGGCGAAGCGGGACGACATTACCTCGAGCTGAACGCTGCCGAGGAAAGCATGCTTGCACTTTTGGAAGAGAACTTCGGCACGGTCGTGGTCGTGCTGAACTCGACCAACGCGATGGAACTCGGCTTTTTGGAGGACGAGAATGTGGACGCCGCGCTGTGGACGGAATGCTTCGGTTCGGTCGGCACGATCGCGCTCGGCAACCTGCTTTCCGGCAAGGCGAATCCCTCCGGCAAGACGAGCGATACGTTTGCTTACGCAGTCGAATCGAACCCGACCTATTACAGCTTCGGCGGCTATGATTACACGAACGCCTCCTACGCGAATGCCGGTGTCGCTGCCGGTACCGGCGACGCGATCGCGGGCGCAGACCCCTACCACTATGTGAAGTACAACGAGGGCATCTATGTCGGCTACCGGTATTACGAAACCGCCGCGGCGGACGGCTTTATCGACTACGACGCTACCGTGCAGTTCCCGTTCGGCTACGGCCTTTCCTATACGGACTTTACGCAGACGCTCGACGACGTGACCTTTGACGGCAAAACCGTTACGGTCAAGGCGACGGTCACCAACAACGGCACAGCTTCGGGCAAGGATGTCGTGGAGGTTTACTATTCCGCGCCATACAACAAGGGCGGCATTGAAAAGAGCGAGGTAGTACTCGGTGGCTTTGCCAAGACCCAGGAGCTTGCCCCCGGCGCTTCCGAGACCGTGACGATCACGATGCAGGCCGAGGATATGGCGTCCTACGATTACGCAGGCGTCAAGGCGCAGGGCGGCGCGTATGTGCTCGAAGCCGGCGAATACGACATTCGGCTGCAGTCCGACAGCCACAATGTGATCGACCATAAGACGATCACCGTGGAAAAAGACGTCATCTACAACGACGCCAACGACGGCAAGCGCGAAAAGGACGGCGTCGCTGCAACCAACCTGTTCGACGATGTCACGAACGACGGCGGCGTGACCTACCTCTCCCGCGCGGATTGGGCAGGCACATTCCCGAAGGAGCGTGCGGCTTCGACCGAAGCGGCGTCCGACAAGATTGTGAACGCGCTGCAAAACCCCGTGACGGTCATCGAAGACCCGTCTCCCGCTAAGTGGACGACTAAGAACAGCGGTCTGAAGCTCGTCGATATGAAGGGCGTTGCGTATGACGACGAGAAGTGGGAACAGCTGCTCGATCAGATTTCCAAGGATGAAATGTCCACGCTGATCTCCACAGGCGGCTGGCAGACCGCACCGGTCCAGAGCGTCGGCAAGGCGCGCTATCTCGAATGCGACGGTCCGAACGGCATCAACAACCTGATGGCGAACCTGTTCGCAGGCATCAAGGGCAACATGTACACGAACCAGTCCACGCTGGCAAAGACATGGAACCCGGAACTTGCCTATCAAAAGGGTCTTGTCTATGGTAGAGAAGCCAAGGTCTACGGCGTGGCGGGCATTTACGGCCCCGCGGCGAACATCCACCGCAGTCCGTTCTCCGGCAGAAACTATGAGTATTATTCCGAGGATGCCCTTCTCTCCGGCGTGATGGCGGAGCGCGAGCTGACCGGCATCAAGGAAGCGGGTGTATACTGCTACTTCAAGCACTTTGCGGTCAACGATCAGGAAACGAACCGCGATCACGGCGGTCTTGTGACTTGGCTGAACGAACAGGCGCTGCGCGAAATCTACCTGCGCGGCTTTGAGATCGGCGTCAAGGGCGGCAGCGCGACGGGCATTATGTCCTCGTTCAACCGCATCGGCACGACCCCTACTGCCGAAAGCAGCGCGCTTTTGAACACGGTTCTGCGCAGCGAATGGGGCTTCAGAGGTGCGGTCATCACCGACTGCGTCATGGCCTGCACGACCGAGGATATCAATCGCGCCACCTTGGCGGGCAACGACTTCCAGTTGAGCTACGGGCTGATCTCCTCCCTGTCGAACGACATCACCGACACCGTTTCCGGCCAAAAGGCCATGCGGCAGGCAACGAAGAACATCCTCTACATGGCGGCCAATTCCGACGCGCCTGCGCTCTACTCGGCGCACATGACGACCTTCGGAACGATCCTCCTTGTGATCTTCCTTGTGCTGATGCTGCTGTTTGCCCAGTACTATGTCCGCTACTTCCTTCGCCTCTCCAAGTGGAAGAAGGGCGAAGCCGTCAAGTAAGAAACCGTTTCAGACCGGTTTTCTCTTGAAACAGACAAACTGTATAGAGGTTTGCTTACAGGATTCTCTGACATAACCTCTATCAACGCAAGAATCCAGATTATCAGTGTATACAAAGCGGCGTCCGGAAGTGCTCCGGACGCCGTCTTTGTTTTTCTGTTTTGATCTTTTTATCGGGAAGCTTTGCCCTTGCTCATGCCGCGCGGCCGTTGTCGTTCACGTATTCGGATCCCGAAAGGCGAAAACGCTGAATAATGTGGAATCCGGTTGACGTGTCGGCAGCTTAGGGTGCCCAAAATGTCCTGCTCGCCGACAAAGCGTCATCCGGGGCTTCTATATGCCCTATCCCAGCGTTACGTCCAGAATCATCATCAGCACGAAGCCTATCGCAAACGCAATTGTGCCCCAATTGCTGTGCGCGCCCTCCGACATCTCCGGGATCAGCTCCTCTACGACGACATACATCATTGCGCCGGCGGCAAACGCCAGCATATACGGCATGACCGGGACGATCACACCTGCGGCAAGGATCGTCAGCCACGCCGCCACCGGCTCGACCGCGCCGGACAGCACGCCGTACCAAAACGTCTTGCCCTTTGCCATGCCCTCCGCGCGCAGCGGCATCGACACGATGGCGCCCTCCGGGAAGTTCTGAATCGCAATGCCGAGCGCCAGCGCCAAGGCGCCCGCGCGGCTGATGCCCGCGTTGCCTGCAAGCCATCCGGCATACACGACGCCGACCGCCATGCCCTCCGGGATGTTGTGCAGCGTGACCGCAAGAATCAGCTTGGTCGTGCGCTTCATGCCGCGGCTGCTCGGCCCCTCCGTCTCCATGTTCATGTGCATGTGCGGCGTCAGCACGTCGAGCAGCAGCAGAAACCCGATGCCGATTAAGAACCCGACCGCTGCCGGGATGAACGAGAACACGCCCATCGCCTCGCTGCTTTCGAGCGCCGGCTCCAGCAGGCTCCAAAACGACGCCGCCACCATGACGCCCGCAGCAAAGCCGGTTAAGATTTTTTGCAATTCGTTGGAAATCTGTTTTTTGAGGAACAGCACCATCGCCGCACCGAGGCTTGTCCCGAGGAACGGAATCAGCGTGCCTTCCAAAATCGATCCGATCATAGTTTTCTCCTGTTTGATTCTGCAATCTTTTTATCATTGTATGCCTTAGCGCGTCTCTTGTCAAAGGTTTGCTGCCCGCTATACGAACACAACCACCCTTATTCGGGTGGTTGACGGCTGCATTTTCGATTATTTGGTTTCGTCCTTGGGAAGCGGCGGCACCTTGACCGGCGAGAGGAACGCCTTTGCGCCGCGCAATAGGTGGCCGTTTGCCAGCTTGACAAAGCCCTGCGCGAAGTGGTACGGCATCGAACGCCCCGCCGACATGGACATGGAGCGGATCGAATTCGATTCGAGGATGCGCTTCAAAAACTCGCCGCCCTTGCGCTTGTTGTCCTTTTCGGGGCCGTCCGGCATCGAGGCCGCTTCCTTGATCTGCTTATGCGCGACCGACAGCACGGCATTGAACAGGATGCGTCCCATAAACGTCTGCTGTAAATCCGTGAACCGCGATTCGAGCGTGATCGGCAGGGACGGCGTTTTTTCCGGCACGGTATAGGCGTCGTCAGAAACGGTTACGTCCATAGGCTCCGGCACGATCGAAACGCTCACCGATTCGCCGGGCTTTAAATAGACCTTACGGAACCCGCAAAGCTCGCCGTGAAGGAACAGCATCGCAACCTCGCCGCCGCAGACGCTTCCGGTATTGGTGATTGTCTGTCCATAGGCTTCGCCGTTTTTCTGCCATTCGCTGTGCGCAAACGTTGTGTACGACAGGCCGTGTCCGAACGGGTAGCGCACGGGAATGTTATGCGCATTGTAATACCGATAGCCGATCTCGGTGCCCTCGGCGTAGATTTCGTCGATCCCCTTGCCGAACGTCGCATGGGAAGGTACGTCCTCATAGCGCAGCGGCCATGTTTCGGCCAACTTGCCGGAGGGGTTCACCTCGCCGTACAGCAGCCGGTACGCCGCCGTGCCGCCGTTCTGCCCCGGCAGATACAGGTTCAGTATCGCGCTGACGCGATCCGCAAACGGCAACTCGACAGGCGATCCGCCGAACAGCACGACGATCACCGGCTTGCCGGTTGCCAGCAGGGATTCGACCAAGGCAAGATGCTTATCGGGCAGACGCATGTGCTCGCGGTCGCCGCCCTCGGATTCGGATTCGTCGGTGAGGCCGATAAACGCCACGATCTTGTCGCACGCTTCGACCGGCACGGATGAAATACCGTTTGCCGCGAAAGCATCCTCCGGCGTCGTCACCCGGGTCGGGTGGATCATCGAACTGCCCGCGCCCTGATAGCGCATCTGCGTAAACATTTCCCCTGCGATATGGAGGCGATCCGTTTTTTGAAGCGGCAGTGCGCCGTCGTTTTGCAGCAGCACCGCGCAGTCCGCGGCGATCTCGGCAGCGAGCGCATGGTGCGCCTCCCAATCCACCGGCGTCGGATCGGCTGGCTGTACGTACCGGTCGATCCAGTTTAGAATGTTGCGGCACGCGGCGTCGAGCGCCTCCATGGAAAGCGAACCGCTCGCAAGCGCGTCCAAAAGATTTCTGCGGCAGATATCCGTGTCCCCGGGCATTTCGAGGTCGAGCCCCGCGTCCACGCCCATCACGCGGTCGCGTACCGCGCCCCAGTCGGTCATCACAACGCCGTCGAAGTCCCATTCCTTCCGCAGCACGTCGGTCAGAAGCCACTTGTTTTCCGAGCAATATGTGCCGTTGATCCGGTTATAGGCGCACATCAGCGTTGCGGGGTGCGCATGCTTGACGATGTATTCAAACGGACGGAGATAGAACCGCACGGTCTTTTCGCCCGCGACCGAGTTGCCCATAAAGCGGTAGTTTTCGGCATTGTTCATCGCAAAATGCTTGACGCTGACACCGACGCCCTTCGACTGCACGCCGTTGACCTCCGCCGCGCCGAGCACGCCCGCCAAATACGGGTCCTCGGAAAAGTATTCAAAGTTGCGTCCGCAAAGCGGGTTGCGCTTGAGGTTCACACCCGGCCCGAGCAGCGTATGCACGCCGTAGTACCGGCATTCCTCGGCAATCGCCGCGCCCATACGATAGAGGTTATCCGGGTTCCATCCGGAAGCTGTAGCGGCCGCCGTCGGAAACGCGGTTGCCGGCTCGGATGTCGAAACGCCGTTGTCGCCCCCGGTCGTCTGCTTGCGAAGGCCGTGCGGGCCGTCGGACATGCACAGGCTCGGAACGCCGAGGCGCGGGATCGGGTTCGTATACATAAAGTCCGTGCCCGATACAAGCGCGACCTTTTCTTCCGGGGTCATTTGCCGCAATACGGCTTCCACATCCATCATTTTGCTTCCTCCGTGTAAAGATAGGTTCCGGCGGACACCGTTTCGGTGCGGCCGGAGGGCAAAACCACCTGTGCCGTGCCGTTGGCGGGCACCGTGACCGTATAGGTCGTTGTTCCGTTTTCCCGCGTCCATGCGCACGCCACAACGCCGTATACGCTGTTATAGCGCGCCTCGGCGTGCGTGAAGTGTCCGCCGGGTCGCGGCGCTACGGTGAAATGGTTCTCGCCGTCCACATGGATACCGCACATGGTTTCGATCAACCATTCGCAGACCGCGCCCTTCGAGTAATGGTTCAAGGAGCCGATGCCGCCCTCCTTGCTGTTCGGGCCTTCCCATGCCTCCCAGATCGTCGTTGCGCCCGCCTTGGGCATGGAGAGCCAGCCCGGAATCTGCTCGTTTTCAAGCAGCCGGTACGCGGCGTCGAGGTCATACGACGCAAGCACATCCATGATCAGCGGCGTCGAAAGGAAGCCCGTGCCGAGCCGCCAATCGTAATGCTCCAACGCCCTGATCAGCCGTTCCTTGGCAAACGCCGCCTGCTCCTTTGTTAAAAGGTCGAGCGCGAGCGGGCGCACCAGCTGCGCCTGCCGATCGGTGTCGAGCGCGTATTTGCCCTGCGACACAAGCGATTGATACGCGGCTTTGCAGCCGTCGGCGTAGGTCCGGAACTCTTTGGCGTCCTCCGCATGTCCGAGCCGTTTGGCAATCTCGGCCATCAAGCCGAGAACGTAAGCGGTATACGCTGTGGAAACCTCCGGGTGCGGAGCAATAAAATCCGTCCACACAAACGCGCACACATCGGCAGGCTCCGCCCATTCGCCGTAGCTCTGCCCCGCGTTGACAAGGTATTGTTTCACCGACGGATCGACGGTCACGCGCTCCGCCATGAAGCCCGTTTTGCCGCAGCGGCGCTCCATGAAGCGCGCATACCTTTTCATGCCGTCATAAAATGTCGAAAGAACGGTTTCGTCGCCGAAGATATCGGCAAAGCGGTACGGCAGCAGCACGCCGACATCCGACCAGCCGACCGAGCCGTTCATCGTCCACATATAAAAGTCTGCGCCGCCGTCCGGCGTGATGTGCGGGAGACGGCCGTTCTGTTTCTGCCAGTCGTAAACGTCGTGCAGATACTTTTTCGCAAACGGCGCAAAATCGAACAGGTACGCCGCCGTCTTAAAGAAGATCTGCGCATCGCCGGTCCAGCCGTGGCGCTCGCGCGTCGGGCAGTCGGTCGGGATATCCAAATGATTCGACTTGGCCGACCACACGGTTGCGTCGAAGAAGCGGTTCAACAGCGCGTTCGATGAGGAGAAGTACCCCGTCTGCTCCATGTCCGAATACACCGCGATCGAACAGATCGCTTCGGGATCCAGCTCTACGTCCGTTTCAACCTCGGCATAGCGGAAGCCGAATACCGCAAACGTCGTCTTGTAATCGTTGCGGCCGTCCTTGCAGATATATTCGATCTGCTGCAGGGGCGTCGTCTTTTTCTTATTGGACAGCTGAATGTTTTGAAGCGTCAGATTGCCGTTCTCGTCGAGCATCTCTCCAAAGCGCCACAGCATCTTCTGTCCCCGCTTCGCCTCGACCGAAAAGGACACATACCCCGCTATATTCTGCCCGAAATCCAACAGATATTTTCCGTTCGGCGCGGTCGTGATCACGGGCTTGAATGTCTCATGCTCGGTGACCGGGACGTTGTTCGACGCGGAAGGAACGACGTTATGCGTCGTTTCCTTGGCCTTGCCGCTGAACGACGGAACGCGCCACGCCTCGACGAGCTCGCCGTCCTTGTTGTCTGCAAAGCGGATCGGGCCGTCGTTCGACCAGTCCCACGAAGCGTCGGTGCCGACCGTTTCGGTCGTGCCGTCGGCATAAACGATCTCGAGCTGCAAAAGCAGCTTCGTCGCTTTGCCATACTGATACGTCAGCCCCCATGCGCCGGTGCTGCCGCGATACCAGCCGTCGGCCAGCTGCGCGAAAAGGATGTTTTCGCCCTGCCGCAAAAGGCCGGTCACGTCATAGGTCTGGTACTGGACGCGCTTGCGGTAGTCCGTATAGCCGGGCGCGAAGCAGAAATCGCCGATCTTTTCCCCGCCGAGCCGCGCTTCATACAGCCCGCAGGCCGAAGCGTACAGCCGCGCCTTTTTGACGGTTTTGCAGACGGTAAACGTTTTGCGGAAGCAATCGACCGGATAGCGCCGCTTTTTCGAGGGCGCATAGTTTCCGGTGATCCACTTGGCCGTCCAGTCGGAGGGCCTTAGAAGGCCGATCTCGAAGAACGATTCCGCCCACTCGCCCGGCTGATCGTTCTCATCCCAAAGGCGCACGCGCCACGCAATGCGTTCACCGCTGCACAGCGCATGCGGATACGCCGCCCGCATGGAATCGGTATAGACCTTGCCGCTGTCCCAAACGGTTTCGTCCCCGCGTGTGCAAACGATCTGATACGCGGTCTGTTTTCGGTCGCCCTCGCAATTCCACATCAGCCGCGGATGCGGTATATCGATGCCCAAAGGATTTTTCAAATACTCGGTGCGTAAACGGATGGCGTTCATCATCAGTCCTCCCAAAGCTGCTGCAAAACGGGCTTAATATATTCGCTGCACCAAAGCAGCTGTCCGTCGTGGTTCAAATGAATCTGATCGTCGATAAACAGGTCGGTGCGGTACTGCGTGCCGTCAAAGGTCATGGCCTCGGCATTGATAAAGGTCATGTAATCGGATTCGTCGCACAACGCGGCAAGCTGCCGGTTGATCGCCTTGGTCATGTCCGCATACTGCGCGCGTCCGGGCAGCAAAAGCCCGCTCATCACAACAAACTGCGCGCCGGGCAGCGCGGCATGAAACGCGGCGAACATTTCGCGCTTATACGCCATGCACTTTGCGACCTTTTCTTCCTCCGTGCCGGATAGGTTCACATAATCGTTCGAGCCGGTCTGGAAGAATACGATCTTCGGCGCATACGGGTACAGGATCCGATCCGCGTACTGCACAAGGTCATGATCGGTGCATCCTCCGAAACCGTGGTTCTGCACCGGATACGGTGCAAGGTCGGTTTCCATCTCCTTCCAAAGCCGGAAGTTCGACGCGCCGTAAAACACGATCTCACCCTGCCGCGTTTTGGCGTCGTACCGCTGCTCGATGGCTTTGACTTCGCTTTCCCATCCCGTAAACAGTCCCCCGAACGGTCCCCAGCCGATCTCATATCCGGTCACGGCAAGGCCGATCAAGACGGCGAGCAGCGCGGTGCCAACGGCAATCAACAGAATCTTGATCGTTTTTTTCATTGACCGATTGCCTCATACAAAACAGGTTCCATATACGGCGTCCACCAGTCGCGGTAGCCCGCCTGCGTCGGATGGATCGCGTCCGCGAGATACAGAGCACGCTGCTCCGGCGTGATCGCATTGAATGTCTCATCTTCCCACAGATCGATCACTTTGATACTCCACTTTTCGGCAATCTGCTTAAGAAGCAATTGCATCGCCGCGTAGTCCTTGCTGTCGTAGCGTGGATTCGTATAGAACACGACCGGACAATGCCATCTGTCCTCGGCATAAGCAACAATCCATTCGATCGCGCCTGCAACGGTTTTCGTATCGAACGCCGCCGGATCGAAGCTCTCGGCAACGCTGCCGAGCGGTTTATTTTGGCTGGCGTCGTTGGTCGAAAGCTGACAGACGAACAGGTCCGCTTTTTCGTCGCGCACGGTTTTCAGCCGCGCCACGTAGGAATCCAAGCCATTATCTGTCAACGTCGTACCGGAAACGGCTTCCTTGGTGACCGTGCAGCCGTTTCTTGCCGCAATGTACTCGACAAACGACACGCCCTTTGCCGCCGCGCCGTAGGTGACGGACGACCCCAGAAAGATGATATGCTTTCCCGAAAGCGGACTGTCTGTGAAGAGTTTTGTATGCGTCGGTGCATACTCCTTTGCATTCCCCGGCAGATTTGCCGTCTTGAGATCATGCAGTTTATGGAACGGTCCCCAACTCCATTGATACCCGCAAAATGCGATCCACAGAAGAACCGCCGCAAGAACGATTCCGGCGATCATGAGGATCTTTTTCATGCATTCTTCTCCCGCCGCGCGGCGATCTCGGCCTGCTCCTTGGTGATGTTCTTTTCGACATTCAGGAAGAACAGGATGATCGCAAGCGCGACGCCGGTGAACACCTCAAGGCCGACAAACGCAAAGCTGATCACCCAGTTCACGCTCGCGGGCTGCGCCATGGCCACGGTCAAGATGCCGTCGGCGGCGGGCTTGATGTTCTCCAAAGCGACCTGCGAAATCCAGCCGTTTGCGGCAAGCGTGCTTGCGGCTTCGGCGGTGCTATTCGCCGTGATCGGCGCGATATAGCCTGCGGCGGCAAGCATCCAGTTGAACACGCCGGTCATGATGCCGACCATGGCGACCGCGATGATGTTATAGATCGACATGGCCGTGCCGTCGGCGCGGATGCCGGATTTCCATTCGACATGATCGAGGCAATCCGCAAACAGCGCCATAAACACGTAGGCGCACGGCAGGCCGCCGATGTTCTTAATGAACTGTCCGATAAGTACGATGATGAGATTGTGCGGGAACAGCCAGCAGATTAAAGATCCGAGCGCATAGATCACAAAGCCCCACATTGTGACGTTGCGCTTGCCGAACTTTTTCGCAAGCGGCCAAACGGCGAAAATGCCGATGCCCATCGGGATGCCGCCGAGCACGGAAACAAGCATCTGCGTAATGCCGTCGTTGTAGGTGCCGAGGACATAGTTGCAGTAGTAGACAAGGCCGAGGTTCTTCAGCGTCACACCGACCGTGTAGATGAAGAAGTAGGCGTACATGAGGATCATGTATTTATCGGTAAACAGGATCTTCAGCTGCTGTCCGAAGGAAAGCTCGCTCTTTTCCCCCGCGGTTTCGGCTTCCTCGGTGACGCGCTCCTTGGTGAAGAAATATTCGACGAGCGTGAGCGGCAGCGCAATGATCGCAAGGATCGACACTAAGGTGATCCACTTGCCCTGATCGACGCCGATCATCGGCATAATCACCATCGGGAACACGAGCGCCACGAGGATGCCGCTCATCATGATCGTGGTGATCTGATTGAATACCGAGAGCCCGCCGCGGTCGGTGCCGTTGCGCGTGGAAAGCGGCACCATGAGGTTATGGCTCATGTTGAAGATCGTGTAGGCGAACGAATAGAACAGGTTGTAGCTGATCATGACCCAGATCGCCTTGACCGTATCGCTTGCGTTCGGCACGGTGAACAGCAGGATCGCCGTGATCGTGACAAGTGGCGCCGACAGCAGCAGCCACGGGCGCGCCTTGCCCTCCTTGGTCTTGGTACGGTCGATCACCTGTCCCATCACGACGTTCGTGATCGCGTCGATGATCTTGGACACGATCGGAAAGATCGTCAAGAACGCACCGCCCCACAGCGGCGTAAGGTTCAGCACATCGGTATAATACACGTTGAGATACGTCGCCAGCACGGCATTCAAGAGCACCGCGCCGGCGGGGCCGATCAGATAGCCGAACCATTTTTCGGCCTTGGTGACGTTCGGGGATTTCACAAGGGATGCGGGCAGCTTCATGGGATTCCTCCTGTTTTGAAACATTTTTGGTATTTTTGATCCTTCTTTACATACATTTTATCATATTATTTTTGCTTTGTATTATAGATTTGTAAGATTTATTGCGGTTTTGTACGATGTTTTTCAAAAAAAGAGAGCGGCATTTCTGCCGCCCTTAGGAAGAGCAGATGGTTATTCGTCCGTCAGCACGATCACGGCCTTTTGCAGGAACAAGCTCGGCACCGCCGAACCGTAAACCGCGATCACGTCGTTGATGTTCGAAGCGTAGGTCATGCCGTCCGCTTCCACATCGCCGTTTGCGATATAGGTCAGCGGCTGATCGTTCACCGTGAGCTGTTCGCCCTTGCTTGCGGCCACTTCCTCGCCGTTGTGCGTTACGATGGCGTCGTTGCCGCGGCAGCCGGAATACGCTACCTCGCCGGGCGCTGCAAAGATCAGCTGCACAATGCAGTACGGGATGTTCGTAGAGCCGATGACCTTGCCGACATAGAGCTTACCCTCGGCGGGATCGAGCGCGCAATTGGTTGTGATTGCGGCGCGGATCGTGTTGTTCTCGGCAATCTGATACCGCTGCGAGCCGGTCAAGCCGCCGATCGAAACGGTCGCCTTGCCCGCGGGCTTGCTGACCGCAACGTTGATCTGCGTATCGTAGCTGCCGTTTTGCTGCGTGGTGTTCGTGCCGCCCATGCCGCCGACGTTCACAACAAGCTCCGCATCCTTTTCCGCCGCGCTTTCATCGCTGAGACCGACATCGACCGTGCCGGTCGCTTTGTTGCCGTCCATGAACGCATAGCCCTCGCCGAGCATAGCGCCCGCATAGAATTCACCGCCATGCGCCTTGGTCAGCGTGCCGTTGAGCGTAACGGCGGCGTCAACGACCTCGCAGTTTTCGATGGTCGTGCTCCAGCCACCCGCCATAAACGCCGAAACCGCCGCCCATGTGCTTTGCCGTTTTTCCAGATTCGCGTCGTTTGCCGTGACGGTGACCTTTGCGCCGGTGACAGTCACGTTCTTGACCGTGCTCGCCAGGTCAAAGCCGGCCACGACTGCCGCATACGGCGTCGCGTCGTTGTCCGAGGTCACGGTGACGATCGGATTTTCAAACGTCACATCCTGTACCGTCGCCTTTGCCATCGCGCCGAAGAACGCCGCTTCGCTGCCCGCCGCTTCGCCGTCATTACGCCAAACCGGCGTGACGCCCTCGAACGCGGACAGGTCGGCTTTGCATCCTTCCATCGTGATCGTGAGATTTCGGATCGTATGGCCTGCGCCGTCGAACGTGCCGCGGAACGCGTATGTCCAATACGGCGCGTTGACCGTCTCATAGTTGGAGAAATACATGCCCATCGGCTGCCAGTTCTCGCCCGCGAGGTCGATATCCTCGGCCAGCACATACCAGCCCATCAGGTCGTCCTTCATGCCCTTGAGTTCTTCCGCGTTGTGAATCTCGGTCGCTTCGACCCAGCGCGGATAGAGCAGCAGCATATTGCCGTTCATCAGGTCGTAATCCGTGATCGCAACGCCCGCACCGCCGTAGAGGCTCGATGCGCCGGTCGGCACCTCGTAGAGCGAGACGCCGAGCACCAGCTCGTCCTTCGTCACGTCCGGCTTCGATTGCCAGCCCGCGAACAGGAAACCGTCCTTGACCGGCGCTTCCATCTCCGGGATCACGCTTGCGTCAGTCGTTTCGACCGCATTGTAAACCGTGCCGTCCGGCTCGGTGTAGACGACCATGTAGGTCACCTTTTCCGGCTCTGCGGGTGCTGCCGCCGGTTCCGCCGCTGCGCCTTCCGCCTTCGGGCGGCAAACCGTCTGTGTGTTCGGCTCGACAAGCTCGCACGTCCATACGCCGCCCGCGTTCGTCACGGGAACCGCTGTGCCGTCCTCGGCCGTCAGTCGGATCTCGGTCGCGGAAAGCTGCTCCCACGTACCCTTCATGCTCTCGATGCCGTTGGCGTCCTCGGTGTAATCGTAGGTGACGGAGAACGTCTTGTCGGCGTTCAGGTACACATGGCAGCCGAGCCAGAAGTCGGCCAGATCATACAGCTCCAGCTCGGTGACCTCGGTGCTCGCCGCGGGCGCACCCGCTTCGATATACGGGTGGCAGACCGTGGACGTGTTGCTTTCGGTCAGCTCCACGCTCCACTTGCCGTCGGCCAAAATGACCGGCTTGGTATCGCCGTTCTCGGCGGTGAGGGTCAATTCCGTATCGGAAACGCGCGTCCATGTGCCAACCTCGGCTTCAATGTCCTTCGCGTCCTCGGTATAGTCATACGACACGCGGTAGGTGCCGTCGGCATTGATCGTCACGCGGCAGCCGAGCCAGCCGTTTTCGACGCTGTACAGCTCCATGCCGTTCTCCGGCGATACGCCGCTTGCAGTGGGCGCGGGCTCGGCAGGCTGTGTTTCCGCTTCGGCGGGCTTCGTTTCGGCTGGCGCTTCGGTCGCGGCGGGTTCCGTTGCTTCGGCCGGCGCGGCGGACTTCTTCGCCATAGCGGGCTTGATAAAGCCGAACCACACGAGCAGCGCGGACAGAGCAAAGACAATCACCGGAACGATCACGCCGAGGATGCCGAGCTTCTTATCCTTGCGGATGAGCTTCAGCACAAGCAGCAGGATCGCGGACAGCACGATCGCGTTGAACAGCGCGACGAGGGCGTACCAGTACGGCGTGTTGTCGGCCTCGACCTGCACGGCGGCGGAGTTGGCCTGTGTGTAAAGGATGTTATGGCACGCGGCGCGCATGGCGTTCCGGGCCGTGTTGCTGTCGGTTTCAATGCTCGCACCCATCAGGCACAGCATCATATCGTTGCCCGCGCGGACGGCAAGGTTCGGGTCCATCCATGCGGTGTTGCCCATCGCGGAGTCCGTCACGACCATGCCCGTAAAGCCCCATTCGCTGCGCAGCACGTCGGTCAGCAGCGCCTTGCTTGCGCCGGCCCACGTCGTGCCGAGATGGCTGTAGCTCGACATGATCGCCGCCGTTTTGCCTTCCTTCACGGTCAGCTCAAACGGCTTGAGGTAGAGCTCGCGGATCGCCTGCTCGTTCGCCCAGACGGAGATCGAAAGGCGGTTGCTTTCCTGATCGTTCAGAGCAAAGTGCTTGGCGTACAGATACACGCCCTGCGTCTTGGCGCCGCGCACCTCGGCCGCGCCGAGTTTGCCGGAAAGGAATCCGTCCTCGGCAAAGTATTCAAAGTTGCGGCCCGAAAACGGCGTGCGGTGGATATTCATGCCCGGCGCGTACAGGCCGACGACGCCGTTCGCTGCGGCCTCCTGCCCGAACACTTTACCGAATTCCTCCACAAGCGGTTCATTCCACGTCGAGCCGATGACGACCTCGCTCGGGAACGAGACACCGCGCAGAGAGCTGACCAGCGAGTTGATTCCCGCCGGGCCGTCCAGATCGCTCGTCGCAGGCTTGCCGACGCTCGCAACCGCAGGCGTAGACCAGCCGCCGTTCAGAATCATCGCAGCCATGTCCTCGTCGGAAAGCTGTTCAAGAAGCTGTTCCCACTTCGGATCGTTCCAATCCAAGCCCGCCATGTCGGTCAGCGTCAGGCCGTGATCCGCATAGACGATCGCGGGATCGGCGGCGTTGACTTCGTACGGTGCTTTTTCACTGAACGCCTTCACGACCGCGTCGGAAGCCGTCTTGCCGTCCGCGCGGGCGGTCGGGGTCGTGCCCGCCCAGTCGGAGCGGGAGGTATAGACCGTGATCTGGCCGTTCTGCACGTCGGCAAAGTGCGCGACGGCGGCGGTCTTATCGGTCGAGCGCGCATGGCCTTCGCCATAGGTGATCGTCTCCTTCACCGTATAGGTGCGGCTGTCGATCACGGTATGCGCGTTGTTCATCAGCTTGATTTCGTAGTCCCCGGCTTCAAGCACATAGCAGCCCGCGCCGAACGCGTCGAACGACGCCATATCCTCCGCTTTGAACGCAATCGTCACGGTCTCGGATTCGTTCGGCGCCAGTTCCTTGGTCTTGGCAAAGCCGATCAGCGCGACATGCGCCTTCTCAATGCCGCCCTTGGTGTACGGCGCGGTATAGTAAACCTGCACCACGTCCTTGCCCGCGACGCTGCCGGTGTTGGTGACCTTCACCTGCATCGCAATCGTGCCGTTGCCGTCGGAATAGCCCGCGATCTCCTGCGTGAAGGTCGTGTAGCTCAGGCCGTAGCCGAACGGGTACTGCACGGTCTTTTCGTAGTCGATAAAGCCGTCTGCCGCCGCCGTCTCATAGTAGCGATAGCCGACATAAATGCCCTCGGCGTATTCGACATAGTTGCGCTTGAGGTTGCCGTAGGTAAAGTCGCCCGCGTTCCAATACGCCGGAGAGGAGGTCAGGTCATACGCGTAGGTATCGACGAGCCGACCGGAGGGATTGACCGTACCGGAAAGCACTTCGCCGACGGCATTAAAGCCGACCGCGCCGGGGCTGCCGACCCAAACGCACGCGTCCACGCCGTCCGCAAAACCAAGCTCCATCGCGTTCGACGAGTTGATGAGCACGATCACCTTGCCGAAGCCTTGCGCCTTGACGAGGTTCAAAAGGTCTTCCTCGTCCTGCGTCAGCTCCAGATAATGCCGTCCGTCGTCGGTCTTGGAATAGCCCGCCGCGAACATATCCATCAGCAAGTCGCCGCCCTCGCCGCCGATGCGGGAGAGCATGACGATCGCCACGTCCGAAAAGTCCTTCGCCTGCTGCAAAACCGCATCGGTATAGGCGGAGGCCGGGACCTCGGCGGGCGTGAAGTTCGAGCCGGAATAGCCGCCCTGCTTGGGCCGGGATACGCCGGAATCCTGATAGAACTTCACAAGCTCCTCATTCACGACAAGCCCTGCATTGGAAAGCCCCTTCACGACATCCACGTTCTTGGACGTGTCGCCCGAGCCGGAGCCTGTGCCGCCGTAGATCGGATCCACCGAGCCGTAGCCGAACAGGTTGACCTTCGTACCGCTCGCAAGCGGCAGCGCGGCGTTGTCGTTCTTCAACAGCACGATACCCTCGGCCTCCAGCGTTTCGGCCATCTGCATGCTCTGCTCGGTCGCGTCGGCAACCGGCAGGATCTCCGCCGACGCAGACGCCTTGCTGCCCGTGACCATCGGGTTAAGGTTAACGCCCATCCATGCGGTGATCATGGAATTGAGGCTTGCGCACGCGATATTCACCGCCAGCGCCGCGACAAGCAGGATCGTGATTGCAACGATCTTGCCCTTGCTCCGTTTCTTCATGTATACTCCTCCGTCTCTGTATTTTTCGGGAAGGCATCCCTTTCCCTTTGCTTTGATTTTACGGAAGCGTGACGGCTTATGTATATCGGATTTATTCTGTTTTTATCAAATTCATTTGATTATTTGTGCACAGTATGGTAAAATACAGGTAAAAGGAGCGTGATGCTATGAGCCGGGCAGTCGATGTGGTTTCTTTGTTTTACCAAGGCGAATATATCCCGCTGTTTGTGTATGAAAACGGCGCTTTAACGGCGCAGTTTCCCGAAAGCGAGCTGCCCGTTGCGCCGCCGGAGCGGTATCGCAAGGCGCTTGCCGATAAGTCTGCGCCGATTGCCTTGACGTATGCGGACACGGGCTGCACATATTTTCGTGTGTGCGCCGAGGACGGCGCAGAGGTTTACGGCGGGCCGGTGCCGCAGACGTGGCTCGACGCGGACGCGGTTGCGGCGCTGTGCCGGGATTACCTGATCGGCGGGGAAAAGGCCGAAGCGTTTGCCGATTATCTCGGACGCATCCCGCCGTATAACGTCGTGATCCTCGGCAAAAAGCTGAACCTGCTGCTCTACTGTCTCGGCGGGCCGCTTTGCGATACCGTCGGGGACGAGCTGCTGATCGGCAATGACCGTCCCTCGACCGCCGACCGGCGCGTGGCGGATGCGACCGAGCTTTTATACACGTCGCATACGGAGGAAAGTTACAACAACTCCTACGAGATCGAGGCGCTTTTGCAGAAGTTTGTGACCGAGGGCGACGCCGACGGCTACAACGCCTTTGTCAAGGACCTGCCGCCGATGAACACCGGAAAGCTCGCGCCGAGCGGACTGCGAACCGCCAAGAACAATTTTATCATCGCAACGGCGCTGACATGCCGCACCGCGATCACGGCGGGTATCCCGCGCGAAACGGCGTATGCGCTGTCGGATGCCTATATCTGCGAGGTCGAGGCCCTGTCCTCCGTCGAAGCCGTTCTGCAGCTGAGCGACGAGCTGATGCGCGACTTCATCGCCCGCGTGCGGCGCACAAAGGCGATCAACGCCCCCGCCGGCGCCCATAACAGGCTGCTGCATGGCGTTGTGAACTATATCCACCGCAACCTGAATCACCGGCTGTCCATCGAGGATATCGCGGCGGAGGCCGGGCTCAGCCGGTCGTACCTGTCCACCGTGTTCCGGCAAAGCATGGGCGTTCCGCTGAATCGCTATATCGCGGATGCCAAGCTGGACGAAGCCGCGCGGCTTTTGCGCTATACCGACCGTTCGATTGCGGATATCGCGGAATACCTCTGCTTTTCGAGCCAAAGTCACTTTCAGCAGGTATTCAAGGCTAAATTCGGCGTGACCCCGCGCACCTATCGCGCCTCGAATGCATAGCGCCTCTGCGAAACGGTCGGGGCAAAACACCCCTTTCGTTTTACCGCTTTCCGGCGCAAAAATCCATTGTATGCCCGGTGCGAATCCCGTATAATAGGGACAGTAATCCGCCGCAGCGCGGCGATGGAGGAAGAACCGATGCAATGCCGTTATGCGATCTTTGATCTGGACGGAACGCTCGTCGATTCGATGGGCTATTGGGGCGAGGTCTGCCGCGACCTGCTCCTGCAATACGGCGTGGAGGAGAACGCGCAGCTATTGACCGAGCGCACCGCCATGATGACCGCCGCCGAGGCTGCGGCGTGGCTTGTCGAAACCTACCGTCTGCCGGCTGAGACCGCGGATATTTTGGAGAAAACCGACCGGATGCTTTGCCGTCTGTATCGGGAAGTCGTTCCGGCCAAGCCCGGCGTCGCCGCGTATCTGAAGCGGCTGCAGGCGCGCGGCGTGACGATGTGCGTCGCCTCCGCTTCCCCCGCCGGGGATATCCGGGACTGCCTTGCACGACTCGGCCTTTTGTCTTGCTTTTCCTTCATCCTGTCCTGTGACGAGGTCGGCGCCGGCAAAGCCTCGCCCGCCGTCTACCGGGAGGCCGCCCGCCGCTTCGGCGTCCCGCCCGAACGCATCGCGGTCTTTGAAGATTCTCTGACCCCGCTGCACACCGCCAAAGCCGCCGGGTTCTATCCGGTCGCCGTCTATGACCGCTATGCCCGCTCGACATGGGAAATCGCCAAGGCCCTTGCCGCCGAAGCGGTGCCGGACTGGCGAACGGCGGAATAAGAAACGGATCACCGCAAAAAAGCGCCGGAGCACGGCGCTTTTGCTGTCTTATACGGTTTTATTCGTTTTCCGGCGTCCAACGGCCCTCGTTGATGGCCTTGATGACCGCAGGATCGAACTTCGGTCGGTGGTCATAGTCGAGCAGGCCGTTTTGCTCTTGCATCACGTCAGTCAGCTGCGTATAGCAGAAGCCCTGCACGACCGGCGATTCGAGGAACGACGAAACGACGCCGTGATACAAGCGATAGAAATGCTGCCGGTTTTCGGCATTGGTATAGCCCCATCCGGTCTTGTCCTCGACATCAAAGAAAATCCCCCCGCATTCGGTGTTCATGATCGGCTGTCCCGCATAGGCATAGCCGGTCGCGAACAGCGCGCGCCCGCCGGAGCGATATTGCAGCACGTTTTCCACCGACGCATATCGCTTGGACAGGATCGCCATTTGGGAATTGTAATCGTGGATGCCGAGCACGTCCGGCGTCGTTTGCTCCCAGCCGTCATTCGACATGACAAGGCGCGTCGGGTCGAGAGACTTGGTCAGCTCAACAAGCGCCGTCGCATGGTGCGCCTGCCGCGAATCGCTGCTGATGTTCTCCACGCCCCACGATTCGTTCAGCGGCGTCCAGGCAATGATGCACGGATGGTTGAAATCGCGCTTGATCGCCTCCATCCATTCGGTCGTGAAGCGGCGCACATAATCGGTCGAATAATCGAACGCGTTCGCCATCTCGCTCCAAACCAAAAGCCCCATCCGATCCGCATGGTACAGGAAGCGCGGATCCTCGACCTTTTGGTGCTTGCGCACGCCGTTGAAGCCCATCGCCTTGCAAAGCTCGATATCCTTGATGAACGCTTCGTCGTCCGGCGCGGTCAAAAGAGAATCGCGCCAGTAGCCCTGATCGAGCAGCAGCTTCTGATACAGAGGATAGTTATTCAGCAGCACAACGCCGTTTTGGATCGAAACCTTGCGGAGGCCGAAATAGCTTTGCACGGTGTCGCACAGCGTTTCGCCGTCCCACAGGCGATAGGTCACATCGAACAGGTTCGGATGCTTCGGACTCCACGCACAGGCGGAGGTGAAGTTATCGTGGCTGAACCGTTCCTTGTCGATCTGCACGACGATCCTGCCGCCCCGGCGCAGCGCCGCGGCGCGCTCCCTTGCGATCAGCTTGCCCTTGAAGGTGATTTCCACCTCAAAATCGACGTTCTCGCGCGACAGCGCAAAATCGAACGTTGCGGTTCTGCGGTCGAGATCGGGCGTGATCTCGACGTTTTCGATATACGTTTTCGGAACGGCTTCGAGCCAAACGGTCTGCCAGATGCCGGTCGTCGGCGTATAGAAAATGCCGTTTGCCTCGCACCAGCATTGCTTGCCGCGCGGGGTCGTGAAGTCCGACAGCACATCGTCCGCCCGCACCGTGAGCGTGTTTTCCCCGGCCTTTACCGCCTCGGTCACGTCAAACGAAAAGCTCGTATGCCCGCCGGTATGCGTACCGATGTACGTGCCGTTCAGCCACACCCTTGCGATATAGTCCACCGCGCCGAAGTGCAGCAGCACGGTCTTGTCCTGCCACGCATCGGGCAGCGTGAACGTTCTGCGATACCAGACGGTGTCGTGCCGCGAGGTGTCGCCGATGCCGCTCAGCTTAGCCTGAAACGCGAACGGCACCGTAATGGTTCTGTCGAAGGTCGGCGCGTCGAACGAGAATGCCCATGCGCCGTTCAAATTCTGCCATGCGTCGCGCACGAACTGCGGACGCGGATACTCCGGTCTCGGGATTGCCATGCTCTTATGCCTCCGTTGCTTGTAAAATGATCAGTTTGCCCAAATAATCGCCCTGCATCTGCGGGAGCGCCATGCCGCCGTACATCCAGCCCGCGCCGGACAGCACCGTGCCGGTCAGCGAATCGCGGTAGCGCACGGTCTTGTCGAGTCCCTGCGGATAGATCACCGGCGACGGGTGCTTCTCGCGCGAGAGCACCTGCACATACACGATCGCCGCCGTCTTTTGATCCTTCGACACCGCCATCATCACGTCGTATTCGCCGTTCTCGGCAAACGACGCGATCCGGTAATAATCGCCGGTACGGAAGATGTCGCCGTAAGTATGATAGTTTTCCAGCTGTCCCGGAATCTCGTTCAGCTCGCTTTCGGTCAGCTTCGTTAAATCAAGCTCATAGCCGAAGCATCCGCAAAGGCTGACAAGCCCGCGCGTGGCAAACGGGGTGACGCGCCGGTTCGTATGGCTCGGGCAGGCCGCGACATGCGCACCCATCGACGACAGCGGATAGACGAGCGCCGTTCCCTCCTGAATCCGCAGCCGATCAACGGCCTCGGTGTTGTCCGAGGTCCAGATCTGCGGGCTGTAATAGAGCATGCCCGGATCGAACCGCCCGCCGCCGCTGCAGCAGTTTTCGAGCAGCAGATGCGGAAAGTCCGTGAGCATACGCTCCTGCAGTTCGTATACGCCGAGCATGTAGCGGTGATACAGCTCGCCCTGCCGGTCCGCGGGAAGCTGTGCGCTCCACACGTTTGCCAGCGGCCGGTTCATGTCCCACTTGACATAGTCGATCCGCGCGGAGGACAAAACGGCGTGGATCTGTGCATAGATACAGTCGCGCACATCCTGTCTCGACAGGTCGAGCACCAGCTGATGACGGCTCAGCGTCGGGACGCGGCCGGGGTTTTGCAGCGCGTAATCCGGATGCGCGCGGTACAGCTCCGAATCCGGAGAAACCATTTCCGGCTCCATCCAAATGCCGAACTGCATGCCGAGCTTGTGGATTTCGTCCGACAGATATTTCAGTCCGCCGGGCAGCTTTTTCTCATTTACGAACCAGTCGCCGAGCGAATTGGTATCGTCGTTGCGCTCGCCGAACCAGCCGTCGTCGAGCACAAACATCTCAATGCCGGACTTTGCCGCGGTACGCGCAATCGAAAGCAGCTTTTCGGTATCGAAATCGAAGTACGTTGCTTCCCAGTTGTTCACAAGCGACGGCCTTGCCTTGTCCCTATATGCGCCGCGGATCAGGTGCTCGCGGTATAGGTCGTGGAACGTGTGCGTCATGCCCGCAAGGCCGGTGTCCGAAAAGACGAGCACGGCCTCCGGCGTCTGAAACGCTTCGTCCTTTTCAAGCGTCCAGCAGAAGCCGTTCGGATGAATTCCCATCACAAGGCGCAGCTGCTCCTTTTGCGTCAGCGCGGCTTCGGCAAGGAAGTTGCCCGAATAGACGAAGCTCATCGCATAGACCTGCCCCTGCGTCTGCGTCGCGCTGTGCTCCATGACGGCGAGGAACGGGTTTTCCTCATGCGAGGAAATGCCGCGCTCGGACGCGACGCCCTGCCGTCCCCACGCGATCGGGCGGCGGCACGGCATACGCTCGTTCGACCAGAAGCCGTACAGCGTCATCAGGTCGAAGTCCCGATTCGGCATATCGAGGCACGCGGACAGCGCCGACGTAAGCCGCGCGGGCGCATCGGCGCGGTTGGTGATCCTTGCGCTGCGCGTGATCGCATCGAGGTTTTCAAAGGCCGTATAGCAAAGCGTGACCTCCAGCTGCAGCACAGCATCGACGCAGTCGATCTCCAACGTCGTGCAGTCGCTTTCGCTCCCGAACGTGGCGGGAAGGCCATTCAGCTTCGGCTTGCCGCCATAGATGCGGTGTCCGGCATAGCGCAGAGCGCAGGCGCGCCCGCCGTCCGCCGTTTCGACCGCGAGGCACGGCGTGCCGAAGTCCCCGACGCCCGCGGTCGGGTATTCGGACGGAATACTGCCCGTAAACCGCACCTGATCACCCGTCTCGCCGTAGACCGTCGGACGCTCAAAGCCGTACCAAAGCGTTTGCCTTAGATTGCTGTCCGGCACGCGGCTGCCGTAATAGAGGTGCGTAACAAAGCCCTCCGCGTCGGTCAAGCCGATCCGGTAGCTCGAACGCGGCGTGTCAAGGCAGAACACGCGTTCGGCCGCGTCAAAATGAATGCCCATGTTCCCTCCGTTAAAATACAATTTCCATACCGTCGTAGGAGGCAAGCATGCCGTGCTCCGCGGCACGTGCGGAGATTTCCTCATGCAGCCATCCGCCGTTATGCGAAAAATGATTGACGACAAAGACGGTCTTTTCGTTCGCAAGCCCTTCCCGCAGCAGCAGATCCTTCTGCTCCGCAGCGTCTAAAAAGCCCATGTGATACTTGCCGTCGCGCTGACTTTGTTGCGTGCAGTCAAGGCTGACGAGCGACAGCGGCGTTGCAAAGCGATGCAGCGTTTCAAGGTTTTCCGCCGTCAGCGCGCCGGTGTCGTGCGCATACAGCACCGCCTTGCCGCCCTTTTCGATGCGGTAAAACAGGCAGGTTTCCTCCGGTGCATGCGTGGCGCGGAGCGCCGTAACCGTATAGTCCCCGACTGCGACCGTCTCGTTCGGCAGGATTTGACGGAACAAAAACCGTTCCCGCTCACCGCCGAGCCCGTGGCACGCCGCAAGCACCTTCCGTTCGACCGCGTCGCTGCCGTAGACCTGCAGCTGATACGGATAGGTATGCGTATACGGCTCGCGGAGCAGCTCAAGATCCGGCGGATAGCAATGATCCGAATGGCTGTGCGTGAACAGCAGCGCCTTGACCCTTTGCAGGTCCAAGCCGAGGTACAGCGTATGCAGATAGTTGTCCGGCGGGAGGTCGAGCAGCAGATCGTCGTCGATCAGCGCCTGCGAACGCGTGCGGATATTTTTGCCGCCGAGCACGCGCGCCCTTTGACAAAGCGTACAGCTGCAGAATACGCCCGGCCAGGCCTCGCCCGCCGCGGTGCCGTAATACGTCAGTTTCATTTTAACACTCCTTTTCAGAGATCGCAAGGCAGCAAAGGCCGTTCGGCCGCACGGCAAATGTCAGCTCGTCCGTTTGCGTCGCGCCGGTCGGACGGCGCCACAGATCGGTCGGCGTCAGCGTCGCGCCGGGCATGCGCACCGTTGCCGTGCCTGCTTTGCCGCTGTGATCGCGCAGCCATAGATACCGCGTCTGCCCGTCGTCCTGCACCGTGACAAGCTCCAGCGTGTCCGGAATTCCGGCTATGAACGCCGGCGCTTCGGGGCCGGACAGCTTTAATGCGGCGTCCGGCGCGGCGGAGCGGATCGTGAAGCGATAGGTAAAATCGCCCTCGATCCATTGCGGGAAGTTGGTGCCCCACATATTGTTGAACAGATTGAACCACAGCTCCGGCGCGCGGCCCTGCGGGTATTCCGGTTCATATTCATAGAGCCCGCACGACCCGATCGCCAGCAGCGGCGTATCGAGCGGGTACACGGTCACGGAAGCCCTTTCGCCGACGGCGGCCGCCGCGTCCTCCAGGCAGTAATACGAATGGTTCGCGCAGCGCTGAATCTCCGTCGCAGGGTCGATCACCGCGCAGGGCCGTCCGAGCCGGTAGGCGCTCGGCTCCGCCAGCGGCAGAATAAAGCTGCCCGCCTCGATAAACGGTGAAGCCTGCTTACCGAAGAGCGACAGCGCTACGTCGATGCCGCCGTCCTCCGGGAACTGCACCGTCAGCACGATCCGCTCGGCGTCGCCGTACCGTTCAGCGCTCTGCTCGGTATGGTATTCGAACCGGATGCGATCCTCGCGCACAACGACGTGGTCAAAGACCGGTGCAAACGTGCAGTGTTCACATTCCGGATACTTGACCCGCCCGTAATCCAGCACGCCCCAATCGGTGAACCGGTAGCCGTATCGGCGCAAGAACGTCTGCACGTCCTCGATGCCCGCGCGATCATAGCGATAGGCAAACACGCCCTTTCCGTCACGGCTTTGCAGGATCGGCGTGTGCAGCGCAAGGTCCTCGACCGAAGCGATCACGCCGGTTTTCGGATCGAACGACAGGCGATACTGTCCGGCTTCGACGACGGTTTGCCCATCTTGCAAATAGGTACGCAGCGGCAGCAGCGGTTTTTCGGGCGTGTCGAGCTTCGGCAGCAGCGCCGCGATCCGATGCAGACATTCCGTCGCCCTTGTCATGCGCGTGCGCTGCTCCTCCCACGAGGTCTCCATGAACCGATACGGCGCGGTGTCGCGGGCAGCAAGAAAATCTTCTTTTTCGTAGACGCGATCCTGTCCCAAAAATCGCTTGGTGTCCGCGCCCCATGTGTGCTCCTCGAACAGGGCGATCTGCGCATAGTACGCCGCCCACAGCGCGTCCCAGTCCGGGATCGGTTCCCCGCCGTCTTGCAGCCGCTTCTCATACGCGCGATGCAGCCGCCGCGCCAAACGGCGGTTTTCCCGCAGCGCGGCAACCTCCTTCGGGTAGGAGCCGACGCCGTGAATCCACGTATCGGCAAGGTCCTTTGTGACGACCGGCACCGCAGAAAGATCGCACTTTGCAAGCTCGCGGTAGAAATCGTCCATCGTCCCGCAGACGATCTCGGCGTCCGGGTATGCGCGCTTGGCCTTTTCGACAAGGCCGGTGATGATATCGGCGGTCTGCGGGCCGCAGTTGTCGGCGGTGTGCATCAGCGCCATCCACACCGGGAACGGCCAGTCCTTCGGCGGCAGCAGCGTCGTGCCGTAGCCGCCCTTGGAATACATCGTCAGCACCCGCCCGCCCTGCGGGCTCTGCCACCAAAACAGGCGCGGCACGTCCGGCGGCGTCGCAAACTCGTTGCAGCCGAGGTGCAGAAAGCGGATCCCCGCCTGGCTTAACAGCTCCGGCAGCATCAGCCCGTGCCCCGGCACATCGGTCATTTTCCCCGCGACCGGCAGCGGCTTATGATACCGCTCGGACAGCAACCTTGCGTATTGCAGCGCCTCGGCATACTCCTCCGGCGCACAGCAGTCGGTATGCGAGGTGAACGGTAGCGCGTGCCACACGATCTGCCCGTTTTCGATCAGCCGGTCCAGCTCCGGCAGCAGCGCCGGATTACCGTGCTCAATAATATAATACAACGGCCAGGCGGGCATTGTCCAGACATAGTGAAGCGCCCCCAAATGCTCGGTGGCGCGACAGGTTTCGATGACCTCGCGCAGCATGGCGCTGCCGTAGCCGTGCGTCACGTTCTTCGCGAGATCGGTGAACCCTATATCAAAGTGTGTTTTGAAAACCAGAATAATCTTTTTCGTCATGCGTCTTGCTTTTCTCCTTCCAGCTGCCGCTCGAGCCGGTCGATCAGCGGCAGCAGCTCCACCGGGTGCTGTATGCGATAGGTCGGCTTTTCCTCCGGCGCCGAAGCTCTGTCCGGATAGCGGTTCGACCAGCTCAGATGCACGGAACGGATGCCGAACCGGTTGGCTCCGACCATGTCGCGCGCAAGGTTGTTGCCGACCATCAGCACGCGCGCCTTGTCCGCCTCCGTCAGGCCGAGCCGCCGCATCGCGGTTTCAAACATCAGCGCATTCGGCTTTTCGACGCCGAGCTGCTCCGAAATCACCCATTCGGAAAACACATGGTCGAGGCCGTTGCCCTTCATCGTGTTGCGAAAGGACTGCTCCAGTCCGTCCGCAACCATTACGATCGTATACCCCTGCTCATACAGCGACAGCATCGTTTCCTTTGCGCCCGGAATGCAGTCGGCCTCGTATACGACGCCGTACGGCACCTTGCGCACCTCGGTGCTCTCGTCGATCACGGTGTCCCCGATGTCAGTAAAAATGATCAGCTTCTTTTTCATGTCAGCAAAACTCGATTCTTACAGTTTTCAGTTCTTTTCCGTTTGCGGAAGCTGTAACGGTTCCGTCTGCGTCCGATGGCAGCGCGTCCCCTTGCCGTTCGCAAATATCGCTGTCGTACCATGCCGCATCCAAGGGCGTGCCGAGCCGCCATACGGTGGCGTCGTTTTGCACGTTGACGCCGCGCACGATCACGGCTTTTCCGTCCTCCGACGGCTTTAAGGCCGTCACGCAGACGCCCTTTCCCTCGGACGTGACAAACCCGAACCGTTCCGGCAGCGTCCCCGCCGCCTCCGGAATCGGAATGACGACCGGATCGGCCTGCAGCCAAACGGCTTCCCGCAGACCGCCGCTTTGCAGCGCGCCCGCCGCGTAGGGCAGGATGCCGAGCTCCAGCTCGACCGGACCGAGACATTCGGCGTCCGGCGTCGGGAACACGCCCCAATCGCCGAGCTCCCCGACGCTGCGCAGCACCGTGACGGCGATCTGCTTCCGTTCGGGCAGCATTTCATATTCATACGCGCCGCGGTTCAGCACCGCAAGCCCACCGGCTTCGTCCTCCGCCGCGGCCACATACTGCATCCTTTGGCAGCGGCTCGGATTCGTCCAGTTCGGTCCCGGCACGTCGCCGCGCTCAATAAGATCGAACACCGAATCCGCAAGGTGCGTCTTCCCCGCCGTGTCGGTCGGGAACAGCAGCCGCAGGCGATGGTCGCGCACGGTATTGACAAAGCGGGTTTTCAGCCGTACGACCGGGCTGCCCGGCTCCAAAGACAGCAGCGTTTCGACCGGCACTTGTACGGTTTTGGGGCTTCTCTCGATCTTTCTTTGCAGGCGCGGCTCCATGCTCTCCCGCGCCGCTGTCAACGCCGCTTCGTCCGCCGAGACCGGCAGCGTCAGCGTCGTTTCGATGCGAAACGTTGTCCTTTGCGGCGCATCCTCCGTACAGGTGATCTTTGCCGTCAGCCCCTCGGAGGTGATCCGCCTGCCGACGGTTTCCCGGAAGATGTATTCGTCCCCGACATCCCCGGTATCTTCATACACGCCGAGCCCGGTATAGCTGCGCCCCGTGGTCTTATCCAGAAGGTCGAACGTGCCGTTTTTCTGCACCGTGACGGCGACAAACTCGTTTTCCATCCGGTTCTGCCCGGTACAAAGGCCCTTGGCGGCCGTCGCCGCGCCGGTCTTGACGTAGTAGACCGCGTACCCGAACGCAGGCAGTTCCTTTGCCGAAAACGTGATGCGGTAACGACGTTCAAAGTACGGCTGCCGGAACCGGTCGTCCGGCAGGTCATAGCCGAACTGCACGCCGAGCTCCTCCACCGTACAGGGGATGCTTTCCCCGTTCGCCGCGCAAAGGTGCAGCGCGTGTACAGGCTGCCCTTGCGCCGCTTCACGCGCGTCCCGCATGCCGTAGACGCGGCCGAGCCCGATCACAGCCGAAACTGTCTGTGTCCGCTGCCATGCGGTTGGGTTCACCACCGCAAATGCGGCCACGGCGTCCGCCGACTGCGGCGCGGCGATCCGTTCGGCCAGCGCATGCGCCGCCGCATCCATGAGATAATCGGCCAGCTGCAGGCTCTTTTCGTAGCGGTAAACGGTCTCGCGGTGCACCTCGTCGATCCCGCAGCCGCAGATGCTGTCGTGCGGGTGGTTTTCGAGGACGAGCTTCCATGCCCGGCGCAGCAAGGCCTGCTCCTGCGGCGCGCCTGCCATCGCCGCCATTGCCATCAGCGGCTCCGCAACAAGCGACAGCTGCGATTCGGCTCTGCGGTTGAGCGACTTGATCGGCGCGCGGGAGGATGCGGTGTTGCAAAGCGTGTTGTCACCTGCGGACTCCTGCCCGCAAAGCTCGCCCGCAACGATCTCCGGCACCGTGTTGCGCTCCGCCTGCACCGCTTCGGCAAACGACACAAGGTCGGAGCAGCGAAATTCGATCTCCGGATAGAGCGCACGGGCGGTTTTGATCGCTTCGGCAAGGTTTTGCTGCACCGGCTGATGATCGCTGCCGTTCATAAACAGCAGATGCCGCGACGCCGCGAACCGCCTTGCCTTTTGCAGCCGTTCGTCCCAATACGGCTTTGCTTCCGTCGGATCGGTCGGGATTTCGGCGGCGTTGTTGTACCAACCGGAAAAATACGTGGCCGGAATCGCGCTCCCGTCGGGACTCTGCCACAAAAACTCGCTGTATCGCGGAAAATGCCCCTTTGGATCGGGATCGGTTTCCCGCAGCGTGACGCCCCGGCCGAACGCCGCGCTCGTCATGCCCGCCTGCCGCAAAAGCTGCGGCAGCTGCCCGACATTGCCGAACGCGTCCGGCAGATACCCCACCGGGCAGACCGGGCCGTACTTTCGAGCAAGCGCCATCCCGTGCAGCAGATTTCGCACGTTGGCCTCGCCGGAGGTCAAATATTCATCCTGCAAAACGTACCACGGGCCGAGCGTCAGCCGCCCCTGTGCGGCAAAGCGGCGCAGCTGTTCCTCGCGCTCCGGGCGAAGCGCCAGATAGTCCTCCACGGCGATCATCTGTCCGTCGAGGTGGTACATATAGGCGGGGTTTTGCTCCAAAAGAGCAAGCACGCGATCCAGCTGCGTCAGCAGCCTTGCGCGGTGCTGCTCAAGCGGCAGATACCATTCCCGGTCCCAATGCGCATGCGGCACGATATGAACGACAGTTTTCATACGCGCTTTCCCCTTAAAACTCGGGCGGACGCTCGTTGGTAAAGGAGGCGCGGTACTGCTGCCGCACATGGTCGATCGGGGATTCGAAGCGCCATTTCGGATCCTGCGCAAGATTTTTGCGGCACTCGGACGGCGTCATGCCGACGTTCTTTTTGAACTGCTTGGAGAAATAGAACTGGTCGTTGTAGCCGACCGACGACGCGATCATCTCGATGGACAGGTTCGGATCGCGCAGCAGATCGACCGCCTTGCTGATCCGGTAATAGATCAGATAATCCTTTGGGGAAAATCCGGTCAGGCTCGAAAAAACGGCGGTCAGCGCCTTGCGCGAGGTGCCCGCGCTTTGGGAGATGTCCTCGATCGTGATGTTTTCATAGTAATTGGTGTCGATAAAGTCGAGCGCGCGCATCAGATAAAATTCCGGCGAGTTGGCCTCCGCGCGGGTCTGGGACGAGGCGTTGTCGATCAAAAAGCCCATGATGCTGTACAGCTGCGCCATGATCTTGCAATAGCGGTTCGGGAACTGCTGCGACGCCCACAGCAGCGCGTCGAAGAACCCGCGCCCCTCCCCCGCGGCGTTGTCGGTGAATACCGGCTCATACACCGACAGGTTCGCGCGGCTCAGATACCGGTCTACGAGGTATCCCGAAAACGCAATCCACGTGACATTCATCGTTTCCTTATAATGCGACTGGATCCTGGTCTCCACACCGGGGAACACGACAAAGCCCTGTCCGGCCTCGATCTTGAAGGTGGCGTGGCGCATCGTGACGGAGCCGCGTCCCTCGTTGACGAAGTACAGGATGTAATGATCCGGCCGCTCCTGCCGATCCAGATCGAGATCTTGATTTCCGCAGTTATAGACGTTCAGCGTCAGGTTGTAATGCGACCGGTCGCTGATATGAATGCTGATATTCCTGTTCACGGGATACCTCCGATCCTGTCGTTATTTACCGCGGCATGCGTCGCAGTTCCAGCACGCCACAAGGCGTCCGTCCCGCTCCTCCAGCGGCGGCGCTTCCTTGCTGCACCGCTCTGTGGCATAGGCGCAGCGCGGATGGAAATGACAGCCCGACGGCGGATTGGCGGGGTTCGGGACCTCGCCCTCCAAAATAATACGGTTCACCGTAATATCCGGGTCCGGCTGCGGCACCGCGGACAGCAGCGCCTTCGTATAGGGATGCATCGGCTCGGCAAACAGCTCTTCCGTCTTGCCGAACTCCACCATGCGCCCGAGGTACATGACCATGACGCGATCCGAAATGTGCCGGACGACGCTGAGCGCATGCGAGATAAACAGATAGGTGAGGTTATATTCCTTTTGGAGATCCTCCAAAAGGTTAATGATCTGCGCCTGGATCGACACGTCGAGCGCGGAAACCGCCTCGTCGCAGACGATCAGCTTCGGCTGCAGGATCAGCGACCGCGCGATGCCGATTCTTTGCCGCTGGCCGCCGGAGAACGCGTGCGGATAGCGGCGCAGGTAAGCTTTATTCAGACCGACCTGCTCGGCGATCTTGTCCACGGCCTGCTCGATCTCGCGGGTGGTGAGCTTGGTGTTGTAGCGCAGCGGCTCGCTGATGATATCGAACACGGTCATGCGCGGGTCGAGGCTTGCGTATGGATCCTGAAAGATCATCTGAATGTCCTTGCGGTACTTGCGCATCTGCGCGCCCTTGATCTTCAGAAAGTCGATCACGCCCTCGTCGGTATGGAACAGCACCTCGCCGCTTGTCGCGTCGATGCCGCGCACGACGCAGCGGCCGAGCGTGGTCTTGCCGCAGCCGGATTCGCCGACGATGCCGATGGTCTCGCCGCGCTCCACGGTCAGCGAAACGTCGCTGAGCGCCTTTACGCTCGTGCCCTTGCCCTCGTATACCTTGGACAGGTGCTTGATTTCGAGTAAAACGTTATCCATGCTGCTTTTCCCCCTGTTCCATCAGCATACAGCGCACGATATGCCCCGGCTCCACCGTGAATTCCGGAATCATCCGGTTCGGGCAGACGCCCTCGATGCAGTATTCGCACCGGTCATAGAAGCCGCAGCACGGTGGCAGCTCGACCGGCAGCGGCACGACGCCGTCGATGATATAGAGCTTCTTTTCGCGGCTCTGGTTCATCTTCGGCAGCGATCGCAGAAGGCCCTTCGTGTACGGATGCTGCGGGTTGTGGAATATCTGGTGCACGGTGCCGTACTCGACGATCTCGCCCAGATACATGACGGCTACATTATCGCACATATTGGCGACCGTGCCAAGGTCATGTGTGATAAAAAGAATCGACATGCCGAATTCTTTTTGCAGGCTCCGCATCAGCTCGAGGATCTGTGCCTGAATCGTCACGTCGAGCGCCGTCGTCGGCTCGTCCGCGATCAAAAGATCGGGGTTGCAGCACAGCATCATGGCGATCAGTGCGCGCTGCAGCATGCCGCCGGAAAACTCATGCGGATACTGGTCGATGCGCTTTTCCGGGTTTGCAATGCCGACCTTTTTCAGCATTTCGAGCACATGCGCCCGCGCCGACGCCTTGGTTGCCTTCGGGTCGTGCAGCAGGATGATCTCGGCCAGCTGATTGCCGATGGTGTACAGCGGCGAAAACGCCGTCATCGGCTCCTGAAAGATCATGGAGATTTCCGAGCCGCGGATCGCGCGGTATACGGCGCCGTCGCGGTTCAGCTCCAAAAGGTTCAGCACCTTGCCGGATTTGGTGCGGTACAGAATCTGCCCCGTGCCCTTGCAGTTGTTCGGGTTGATGCCGAGAACCTCCTTGCTTGTGACACTCTTGCCGCAGCCGGACTCCCCGACAAGGCCAAGCGTTTCGCCCTTTTTCAGCGAGAAATTGACGCCGCGCACCGCATGCAGGTCGTAATCGTCCACGGCAATATGGACGTGCAGATCCTTCACCTCCAGGATGTGCTCCGGCGCAATCGTATACTCGCCTTGGGCCCGGTCTTTTTTGTTGCTTCTCATAGCCCTGCACCTCCTTACTTATACGGGTCTGCCGCGTCTCTGAGGCCGTCGCCCATGAAGTTGAACGCGAGCACGCTGAGGAACACGAAGATCATCGGGATCAGCTTCCAGTTATAGAACATGATCGTTTCCAGCTTGTTGGTCTCCTGCAGCAGCACGCCCCAGCTCGTTGCCGGCGAGCGCAGGCCGAGGCCGAGGAAGCTCAGCGTCGTTTCGCCGATGATCAGGCTCGGAATCGACATCGTCATATCGACGATGATGTAGCTCAGAAAGCTCGGGATCATGTGCCGCGTGATCAGCTTATCCGCCGGCGCGCCGGAAATGCGCGCCGCCATGATGAAGTCCTCCTTTTTGACGGAGATGAACTTCGATCGCACGACGCGGGCCAGTCCCGGCCACGAAACGAGCGAGAGGATGACCGTCATCAGCATGAACACCTGCGCGGGCTTCATCGTCTTGGGGATCGCCGCCGACAGCGCCATCCACAGCGGCACCTGCGGAAACGAGCGAACGACCTCGATGATTCGCTGGATCACCGTATCGACCCACCCGCCGAAATAGCCGGCAAGCGAGCCGATGGCAAGGCCGAGCACCAGCGTCATCAGCATGCCGACGACCGGAATGAACAGCGAGATCTGCGCGCCCAAAATAACGCGGGAGAACAGGTCTCTGCCCATATTGTCGGTGCCGAACAGGAAGATCCTGCCGTCCTCCTCCGCTTCAAACAGATGCACGTTGGAGTCGATCAGCCCGAACCACTTGTATGCGCCGTCCGGATCGCCCTCCGCGAAGAAACGGATGCGGCAGACCTTTTCGGTGTCCTCCGCAAAGTGCGCCATATATGTCACCGGATCGCGCTCGATCTTGAGGCCGTACACAAAAGGCCCGACGAACTTGCCCTCATGAAACAGATGCACGGGCGTGGGGGAGCAGTTGACATACTTGCCGTCATACTGCTCGGTGCCCTGCGGCGCGATGAAGTTGCCGAAAATTGCGATCAGATAGAAGATTGCAAGCACGAACGTGCTGGCCATGGCGAGCTTATGCTTGCGGAACTTGCGGCCCATCAGCCGCCATTGGGAGGCGTAGTAATACTTATCGCTCTTCTTTTCCTGCGTCTTGCCGGCGGGAGCGTTTGCTTTCTTTGTGATCGTTTCCATATCGCTCCCTCCTTTATCCCTTCAGGTATTCCTTGCGCGCCCGCGGATCGAGCCACGCCAGCAGGATATCGGAAATGAATGTGCCGATGACCGTTGCAATCGCCATCAGGAACAGCCAGCTGCCGGCTAGGTACATATCCTGATTGATCAGCGCGTTATACATAACCGTGCCCATCGACGGCAGGTTCAGCACGATCGCGGTGATCGTCGTGCCCGTGAAGATATTGACGAGCGACCAGCCGATCGACGATGCGATCGGGTTGACCGCCGCGCGGACGCAGTATTTATAGCGGATCGCGCGCGCCTTCATGCCCTTGGCCCGGCCGGTCATGACGTAGTTCTTGTTCAGCTCGTCGAGCATCTGACTGCGCATGGTACGGATCAGGCCGCAGGTGTTGTTGAGGCCGATGACCAGCACCGGAATAATGCAGTGCTTCAAAAGATCGACGACCCTCTCCCACGACCACGGCGCGTTCTGAAACTTCGGAGAAAACAAGCCGAGCATCGTATCGCCGGTCAGCTTGAACGCAAGGAACATCAAAAGGATCGCCATGAGGAAGTTCGGCACCGCCTGCCCCAAAAAGCAGATCGTCGTGAACGCATAATCGCCGAACGAATACTGATGCACGGCGCTGTAAATGCCGACCGGGATCGAGACCAGATACGTGAACAGCATCGTCACGATGGACAGCGTCATGGTTGGCACGATATATGCCTTAATGATCGCCGTGACCGGCATGGACAGCGAGAAGGAATAGCCGAAATCCCCGTGGAAAATGATATTGCTGAACCAGCGCCAGAACTGCACGACAAACGGCTGATCGAGCGCATACGAAGCACGCAGCGCGTCGATTTCCGCCTGATTGACGCGCTCGCCCGCAGCCAGCAGCCGTCCGATATAGTTGGTCAAAAAATCTCCCGGCGGCAGCGTGATGATAAAGAATACCGCAAAGGAGATCAAAAAGACCGTCAGTACCATGATCAACAGTTTTTTGATAATGAATTTTGCCATGCTCTCTCTCCATTTCCTCTGAGCACCGACGACGCGCGTCGGCCGTCGCTTCGGTTAAGAATCAGCCAGCAGCCATAAAAGACTGCTGGCTGACGATTCTTACATGCCTATATTAGTCTACGAACCATGTGTACGGCTTGGTGTAGCCGAGGAAGCGGAGCTCGTCGCAGTTGACGAAGCCCTGACGGAAGTTGTGTACACGGTTGTTCACCGCGTCATAGGTCTTGTCGCTCACACAGAAGCCGATGACCCACGTATTGTCGTAATGCGCCTGCGCGATCCGCTTGGCGGCAGCCTGCATCTGCTCGAGCGTGTTGGCCGACATCAAAGCCTTCGTCGCATTGACAAGCTCTTCCAGGCCGGTACCGGCTTCGGGCGTCAGCGCATCCGCGTGCTCAAGGCCGTACTTGCCGGTGAACGCGCAGTTGTTGCGGTAGGCCGAGACAGCGTCCGAACGGATCATGACGTTGAACGAGCCGGAGCTGGAGTTGACGGCGCCCATGAAGATATCGCCGGCATAGTAACGCTCGTTGCGGGCATTGTTGTCCGTGTTGTTGGATTCGACGATCTGAATGCCGAGCTGCTTATAATACTTGGCCAGCAGCGCGACAAGCTGTGCGTCCGACGGGGCGTTGGCACGGGTTTCGAGTGCAATCGTGATCGCTTCGCCGTCATGCTCGCCGCCGACAAACGTGCGCCAGCCGTCCGCATTCAGCTCCTTGCTGATACCGTCGATGCCGTCGAGCAGCTTGTTCGCCGCTGCAACGTCGTATTCCGTCCACTTTTCGGGAGCGCCTTCGATATAGTCGCCGGTGCCAGCGGGCGCTGCGAACTGCGCAGGCGTCATCATGCCGTTGCCGACGATCTCATTGATCTCGTTGCGGTCCGCCGCGATGGAGAGCGCATGACGGAAGTCGATGTTCTGGAACAGCTTGCGATACTGCTCATCCTTATAGGACTGGTTCAGTTCGAGGCCTACCGAGCTCCAGCTCGGGGAAATCTCGGTATAGACGGTGTAGTTGCCGACTGCCTCGCTGGCCTTATAGATCGGGAAGTCGCCCGCATCGAAGCGCGCCACGTCGATGTTGCCCGCAATCTCCTCCTGTGCCCACAGGTTCTGATCCATGCCGACAAATTCAACGGTGTCGATGTACGGGAGCTGACGGCCCTGGGCATCGACCTTCCAGTAGTACGGGTTGCGCTCAAACACGAGCGTCTGATCGGTCAGAGCGTTGGTGATGTTCCACGGACGGAGCGTCGGACGGCCGGCATACTGCCAGTAGCGATAGCCGAGCTGATCGCCGAGCTTGGAGAAGTTTTCAAAGTTATAAAGCGGGCTCTTCTTCAGCGCGTTTGCAAGCGCCTCTTCCTCGGTGATCGTCGGGAGGCCTTCGCCGCCGATCAGCTTCAGATCGGTCTCGCCGGACCAATGCGGGGCGTTCGCGTCATTGACCATGATGTCCTTATACCACTCTTTGGGGCAGAACATCCACTTATTGTCGATGCAGATCGCCTGCAGCAGCGTGGGCTTCGGGCTGTACAGCGTGATCGTGAAGGTCACGTCATCGACGTAGCGAACCTGCGCCGGACGCATGATGCCGTTTTCGTCCTTGGTCTGATACCAGCCGTAGTTGCGGCCGCAGTTGGACTTGGTGACCTTGCCGGTTTCGTTGTCCACATCGGTGACCAGCACGTAGTTGTAGTAGTAGACGCAGTCCGTCGCGGTGAACGGCGTGCCGTCCGACCACTTCATGCCCTCACGAAGATGGATCGTGTAAACGAGGCCGTCGTCGGAGAGGTCATAGCCCTTGGCCACGTTCGGCTCCACGGTACCGTCGTCCTTCAGACGGAACAGCGGCTCCTCGCAGAACGGGCCCCAGTACCACATACCGTTGTTGTAGGTGCGAATGACGCCGCCGTAGGACGGGGTTTCCTCGGGGCTGTATTCGGTTTCCACATAGACGTCCGCTGCCGTCGGAATACGCTCTTCCAACGCGGGCAGCGTGCCGGCCTTGACCTGCTCGGCCAGCATCGGCGCTTCCTTTTCAATCGCTGCCTCTGCGGGCGCCTGTGCCGCAGGCTGCGCCTCCGTCGAAGCGGCAGGCTTGGTCGTGTCGTTCGTTGCGGTTGTTGTGCCGGGATCGGCCGCCGGCGCGGTCGTGCTCGGAGCCGTCGTCTGACCGGCGCATCCCGCCAGAACGCCCGCGATCATGCACAGCGCCAGAAGCATTGCTGCAATACGTTTTTTCATGTCCATCCTCCTGCATGATTGATCCGTCCAGACCGAACACAAAATACATGTCCGACCTGTCGTACGTGCTTATCTTACATGATAAAAATTCCTCCGAACATGGAGGATTGGGAATATTTTTTGTAATTCTGCTCCGTTTTTTACGTCGTTTTTGCATTTTCTATGCTCGCAATTTAGATCATTTCTCCTCCGATTTCATCGTTTTTTACGCTAAAAAATGTATAAATGCACCGAATTTGTATAGTCTTGTATATAAGTGAATAAAGATACATTTTATTTTTACAAACGCTATATTCGATTTTTACATAACGAAATGAAATTCGACAGGCGCGCCGGATATATTGCGACGATCATACCGGTAAGTTTTACGCCGCACAGGCGGGTGTTTTCCTGTGACAAAACAAACGAGGGCAACGTCCGTGCCCTGCGGCATGGACAGCAGGCGTAAAAAGGCGGTTTGTTTTCCCGGTTCCCATGCGGGAAAGTGCATGGACAACTGCGCTCCGCCCCGCTATACTGGAACAAACAAAGCTGTCTTTTCGACAGCGGCAGGAGGTATTTTATGACGACCTTTGTCACAAGGCCGCCGCTTTTCAGCGGCGTCCCGCTCGGCGGCATCGGCGCAGGCAGCGTCGAGCTGCGGCCCGACGGCGAATTTCACGCCTGGCAGATCGCCAACCCGACGCGTTTCCGGCGCGACTGCCGCAAGGAGCCGGACGCCGACGACGGCGAAGGGCTGACCGGCAGTCTGTCGTTTGCGCTGCGCACCGAAACCGGGGACGGCGTGCTGCTGCGGCGGCTCGGCTTCGGCGCCGGGGACAACAACGCCCGCATGTATTCGTTTGCAAAGCCCGTGTCGGCTATCGAATACCGCGGCACGTTTCCGACCGTTTCGCTCTCCTACCGGGACGACGCTCTGCCCGTGGCGGTCACGCTGGAGGCCGCCGCGCCGTTCGTCCCGTATGAAGCGGATATCGCCGGAACGCCCGGTTTTTTCCTGACCTTTTCGGTGCGCAACCGTTCAAAAGTGCCGGTTCGGATCGCGCTTTTGGGCAAGCTGAAAAGCATCGTGTCCGCGGGCGCGGACAACTGCGGCCGCCGCTGCCGGGTGCTGCGACAAGACGGGCGAACGACGATTTTGACCGAGAGCGCCGTTGACACAGCCGACGCGCCGGATCGCGGGAGCTTGGCGCTGTCCGCCGCCGGGCGGGATATCTCGTTCCTGTCGGGCGAATACCGGGGGTATATGGATGAATTCGTGGCGCACGGCACGCTCGGCGTTTCAGAGGAGTCGGCGCTGTTCAGTCTGTATCGAACCGGCCGTCTGCCCGACATGGCGCAGTCCGCGCGGTTGGACGCCGCGCTGCTGCATGCCGATCCGTATGCGCTTTCCGATGAGGCAGCTCGCGCGCTTTGGGACACGCTCGTAAAGCAGCCCTGCGCCGCAAGCATTGCCGAGCGTCTGCGGCAAGGCGCCGGCGAACGGATGGGGAACCCGTCCTTTTTGCAGGAAGCCCTTGCTTACCTATTAAAAAATCTGCGAGAGCTTGACGCCGGCGCATGGGGCGACGGTGCGCTTTGCGTACACGAAACGCTTGCCCCCGGCGAAGCCGTGCAGATCCCGTTTGTGCTTTCGTGGTGCTTCCCTTCGCTGTACAGCGCGTCCGGCGCGTTTGTCGGGCACCGGTATGCGGTTCGCTTTCGGGACGCCGCCGAAGTCGGGACGTACCTTTGGCAGTCCCGCCCGGAGATTTTGCAAAAGGTACGCGCCTTTGTCAATACGCTGTATACCGGCAGCTTTCCCGAAGCGTTCCCGGACGCCGTTTCGATCCACCTTTCCACACTTGTCAAAAGCAGCTGGTGGGCCGAGAACGGCGACTTTGGCGTGTGGGAGGGGCTCGGCTCCTGCGGGCTGCATACCACGGACATTTCCTACCACGGCACATTCGGCCTTTGCGCCCTGTTTCCCGATCTCCAGCTGCGGCAGATGCGCATGACGGCGGCGCACATGCGGCCGGACGGCGCGATCCCGCACTTTTTCTCTCCGGACTTTTCCGCCGTGGACAACGGCTTCGACCGGGTCGATCTGAACCCGCAGTTTGTGCTGCTCGTCTGCCGCGACTGGCTTGCGACCGGCGACCGGACGCAGCTTACGGCGCTTTGGCCTACGGTCTGCGCGGCAATGGATCGCACGCAATCGCTCGACCGCAACGGCGACGGCCTGCCGGATACGGAAACGCAGCGCAACACCTATGACGCTTGGCGGTTCTCCGGTACGCCGATCTACGTCGCCGTGCTGTGGCTTGCCGCGCTGAAGGCCGCCGCGCGGCTCGCTGATGATTTGGGCGAACCCGACCGCGCCGCCGCATGGCGTACCCTGCTTTCCCGCGGCGCCGACGCCGCCAAACGCCTGTGGAACGGCGCGTATTTCGATCTTTGGCACGACGGCGCCGAACGTGACGAATGCTGCATGACCGATCAGCTCGACGGCGAATGCTTCTGCCGCCTGATCGGGCTCGGCGGCATCTTCGACGACGCGACCGTGCGGCAAACGCTTGATACCGTATGGCGCACCAATTTCTCACCCGAACGCGGTCTGATCAACGCAGGCTGCCCCGCGGGCAAGCGCACGACGCTGTACACCTGCCGCAACTGCCAGGGCGAAGCGAACTGGTCCGGCATCGAATACTGGTTTGCAGCGTTTCTGCTGCTGACCGGGGCATACGAAAACGGCCTGCAGCTGATGCAGACCGTACAGGAACGCTATGAACGGCTCGGGCAGATGTGGAACCATGCCGAGTGCGGCGATTTCTACTACCGGCCGCTGTCGAGCTTTGCGCTGCTTTCGGCGCTGTCCGGCTTTTCGTATGACGCGCCCGCCGAATCACTTCGGTTTGCGGCAGGCGCCGCCACGTCGTTTACCGCGCCGTTTTTCACGCCACAGGGCTTCGGCACGGTGACGGCTGCGCCGCGATCCCGCACGCTCGTGGTGGCGCAGGGTGCGTTGACCGCCCGCCGGATCCTGCTGCCCGACGGCGCCGTTCCCGCGGCGCTGACCCAAGGCGGCAAGCCGGTTCCGTTTGCGGTGTCGGCGGCGGACGACGGCGTTGCCCTTGCCTTTGCGCCGCTCACCATAAAAGAAGGTCAGCCCTTACAGGTGACCTTCCGATAACTTATGTCAGACTGCGGTAAGCTGCGGCGTAATGCTGCTCCCAGTACCGCTCCAAATCCGCCCGCCACGCCGTTGCCCGCGCGGTCATGCTTTGCACACGCTCCGGCATTGCGGCGGCAAGGTTCACGGTCTCGCCGGGATCGGTCGAAAGGTCGGCTAAGAACACCGGCTCCTTCGGCGTTTCCTCCTCGACAAGCCGCCCGTTCAGCACGAGCTTATAGCGGCCTTCGCGCAGCGCGGTTTGATCCTCCATCTCCCAGAACAGCGCTTCATGCGGGGACGGCGCGCCCTTGGTCAGCACGTCCCAGATATCCGTGCCGTCGAGCGTATAGGCTGCGGGATCGCCGCCCGCCAGCTGCAGCAGCGTCGGAAAAACGTCCATCGCCGCACACGGCTCGTCGATCACCTGCCCCGCAGGGATATGCCCCGGCCAGCAGAAGATGCCCGGCACGCGGATGCCGCCCTCGAACAGGCTGAACTTATGTCCCTTCAGGCTCCCCGGCATGCCGCCGTAATACGGATCCGCCCGCCCGTCGAGCCAGTTGCGCGATTCGCGCGAAGGGCCGTTGTCGCTTTGGAAGAAGATCACGGTGTTCTCCCACAGCCCGTCGCGTTTGAGCTCGTCGCAGATCTGTCCCACGCCGTCGTCCACCGCGCTGAGCATCGCCGCCATGATCCGGCGGTCCCACGGCAGATCGGGGAACCGGTCGAGGTATTTTTGCGGCGCGTGCATCGGATAATGCGGCGCGTTGTAGGCGACGTACAGCAGGAACGGCTCGTCCTTGCTCTTTCGGATCGTTTCGACCGCGCGTTCCGAGATCATCTCGGTCAGATACCGCCCGTTGTCATAGATTTCTTCGTTGTTTTCCCACAGGTCGTGCGTCGGGTTCGTGTGCCCGTCCGCCATCGACCAATAGAAGATGTGCGAATAATAATCGAGGCAGCCCGCCATGAAGCCGTAGAACGAGTCGAACCCGTTTTGATTCGGGCGGCTCTGCTCGGCAAGGCCGAGGTGCCATTTCCCGACGAGCGCCGTGCGGTAGCCGAGCGGCTTTAATGCCGAAGCAATCGTCGGCGCGGAGGCGTTGATACCGGTGGCGCGGCGGTGTCCCGCAAGGATCGCGCGGACGCCCGCGTGACCGGGATAGCAGCCGGTCAGCAGCGACGCGCGCGACGGCGAGCAGACCGGGCTGTTGGAGTACCAGTTGGTAAACCGCGCGCCGTTTTCGGCGAGCGCGTCGATGTGCGGCGTCAGAAAATCGGTGTTGCCCATGCAGGACAAGTCGCCGTACCCTTGATCGTCGGTCAAAAGAATGATAAAATTCGGTTTGCGAGACTTCACGGCTGCGTCCTCCTTTTCGTTATCCGTATTATAGCAAAAAACGGAGCCGCCGTACATAGAAATTTCACTCCGGAGGTATGTATTTATGAAAACCCTGGTCACCGCCCATTCCGGCTGCGACGATACGCCCGACAATTCCCTGCTCTACCTTGCGCATGCCCTCCGATGCGGGGCGGACGTGTTCGAGGTCGATGTGCGCCGCCGCCCGGACGGTACGCTGTATCTGTATCACGATGCGACCGACGCGCCGTGCGCGCTGCTGTCCGACGCGTTCGAAAGGATGCGGGACGGCCATATCCGCATCAACTGCGACCTCAAGGAAGCCGGACTTGCACAGGCCGTGCTGACGCTTGCCGAAATGTACGGCGTACAGGATCGCGTGCTCCTCACCGGCTCCGTTTCCGCCGAGGCGCTGCAAGATGACGCCGTGCGCAGGCGCACCTATTGGAACATCCCGATCCCGCACCGTGCCGAGCGCGAAGTGCCGGGCGTCGTTTCGGCATGGGTGCAGAGCACGATTGCGCTTTGCCGAAAGCACGGCGTGACCGCGATCAACGTGAACTGCGATATCTGCTCGGACGAGGTGCTGGACGCGCTTGCCGCGGCCGGACTTGCCGTTTCGGCGTGGACCGTGAACGATCCGGCGCTTGCCGCGCGGCTGCTGTCCCATCGTATCGCCAATATCACAAGCCGCCGCCCCGGCATGGTGCTTGCGCTGCGGGATCAAAGGTAACGCCCTGTTTGCCGCTTTTGAAAATGCGGCAAAGCCTGTCCTTTTTTGTCCTCTTTTTTCTTGCCTGCGCCGTCCGAAAATGATATACTATCTCAGAACGGCAAACATCGGAGGACGCACGCATGTGGTTGGCAATCCTGGGCATATTGGCGCTTTCGGCCATCGGCGGCATGGTATACATGGTGCGGCGGTTTCACCGCGTCCCGCTGCTGACGGCGCTTGTCGAAAAACATCGTTTCTTATCGTGGCTGCTTGCCGCCGTGCCGCCCGCGCTGTGCGGTGTATTCTTCGTGTTCAACGGCGCGACCGTCGCCGTGGTGCTGCTGCATCTGCTGCTTTTCCTGCTGCTTTGCGACCTTGTCGGGTGGGTTTTTGTCAAGCTCTTTAAGCGCCCCGCCCGCTACGGTCTGCGCTGCGGCGCGGCAATCGTGCTCACGGTCGTCTACCTTGCCATCGGCTGGTACAACGCCCATCACGTCGCTGTGACGCGCTATGCCTTCCCCTCGGCCAAGCTCGACGCCCCGCTGCGGATCGTGGAGATTGCGGATTCCCACCTCGGCATCACGCTTGACCGGAACAATTTCCCCAAGGAGCTGCAGCGCATACAAGCTGAAAACCCCGATGCGGTCGTGGTCGTCGGGGACTTTGTGGATGACGACAGCGACCGGGCCGATATGATCGCCGCCTGCGAGGCGCTCGGCAGGCTGCAAACGACGTACGGCGTTTTCTTCGTCTACGGCAACCATGACGAGGGCTACGGCAACTACCGCAATTTCACCGCAAAGGAGCTGCGCGACACGCTGACCCAAAACGGCATTGTCGTTTTGGAGGATGAAACCGTGCCGCTCGGTGAAAATGCGCAGCTTGTCGGGCGGCTCGACCGGTCGTTCCCATCCCGGCAGACGGCCGCGGCGCTGACCGGGGCGCTCGATCTGTCGCGCTGTACCGTAATGCTCGACCATCAGCCGAACGATTACGCCGCCGAGGCTGCGGCCGGAATAGACCTTGTGCTGTCCGGTCACACGCACGGCGGGCATATCTTTCCGGCGGGGCAGATCGGGCTTTGGATCGGCGCAAACGATTTTCTCTACGGCACGACGCGCATCGGTACGACCGATTTTGTCGTGACCTCCGGCATCTCCGGCTGGGCGATCCCGTTCAAGACGGGAACGTTTTCGGAGTACGTCGTGATCGACCTTGTCCCCAAAGATTAGTTTTCTGTCATCGCGCGGACGCTTTATGCGTCCGTTTTTATATGACGGAAAAGTCCGAAAACGCTTGCGTTTTGGCGGTTTCGTAAAAAATGGGGGTAGTGTTATTGACATTTTTTCTGTTCCGCATATAATGAAGGTCGGGCGACGGTTGTCCCTCCTTTGCGGACACGTTGCCGAAAGGAAAAACACAACTATCATCTGTTTACAGAATTAAGGAGATACAGTTTATGTCAAGAAAGAAAGTCATGGCGGATCCGGACGTTGTCGCCAACAAGACCGTCGTTGCCGCCGAAAAGGCTGTGAAAAAAACGGCGAAGGCCGTGGAGACCGCTGCGGAAGCGACTGCGGAAAAGGTCGAGAAGGCCGCCAAGGCCGCTGCAAAGAAAGCGTCTCAAAAGAAAGCCTCCGTGAAAAAGAAAATGACCGAAAAGCTCGCTGCCGTAAAGCCCGAGGACATTCAGCCCATCGAAGCGTTTGCGAAGAAAGTCGAAGAGAAGTCGGTTGAGGCAGCCGAGACTGCCAAGACCGTCGTCGAAACCGTTGTGGAAAAGGCTGCGGAAGCGGTCGAGACCGTGAAGGAAGCCGTTGAAGCGGCGCCTGTTGTTGAAGAACCCGCTAAGGAAGCCGTTGAAGCGGCGCCTGTTGTTGAAGAACCCGCTAAGGAAGCCGAGCTGCCGCAGCCGCGCAGAAGCGTTGCGTTCATCGGCTCGGAATGCTATCCGTTCATCAAGACCGGCGGTTTGGGCGACGTGATGTATGCGCTGCCGCGCGCTTTGATCCCGCAGAACTGCGACGTCAAGGTGATTCTGCCGCGCTATAAGTGCATTCCGCAGAAGTGGCAGGAGAAGATGATTTACCGCGGTGCGTTCCAAATGGATCTGTGCTCGGACGGCCGCTCGTTCTATGTCGGCATTATGGAGTACATTCAGGACGGCGTCGTGTATGACTTCATCGACAACGAGGAATTCTTCTCGAACGGCAACCCGTACACGAACCTTGTGGACGACATCCCGAAGTTCTGCTACTTTGCAAAGGCCGCGCTTGCCGCACTGAACTATATGAACTGGGTGCCGGACATCATCCACTGCCACGACTGGCAGGCCGCTCTCGTCCCGGTATACCTCAAGACGCTGTTTGCCAACACGCAGCTTGCAGGCGCCAAGACAATACTGACGATCCACAACCTCCGGTTCCAGGGCGTCTACAATATCCCGACGCTGAAGTATTGGACCGGTCTACCTGATTCCGTCTTCAACATCGACGTGTTCAAGACCGGCTATCAGGATGCGAACATGCTCAAGGCAGGTCTTGCGTATGCGGACATGATCACGACCGTATCCAACACCTATGCGGGCGAGATCCAGACCCCGTTCTACGGCGACGGTCTCGACGCGCACCTGCGTCACCATTCCTATAAGCTCCGCGGCATCGTAAACGGCATCGACGTGGAGCAGTGGGATCCGATGACCGACAGCAAGCTCGAAAAGGGCTACAACGCGGAAACAGTTCTTCTGGATAAGAAAGCCAACAAGCGCGCTCTGCAGGAGCAGCTCGGTCTCGACGTTGACGATCACAAGTACGTGATCGGTCTGATCTCGCGTCTGACCGACCAGAAGGGTCTTGACCTTGTCAACGCGATCCTGCCGCAGCTGATTGACGGCAACACGCAGGTCGTCGTTCTCGGCACCGGCGATCCTCGTTATGAGGATTCGTTCCGTTATTTCGAGAACGCGTATAAGGGCAGCGTCTGCTCGAACATCATGTATGACGAAGGCCGCGCACATCTGATCTATGCGGGTTCCGACGCGCTGCTCGTCCCGTCGCTGTTCGAGCCGTGCGGCCTCACACAGCTGATTGCCATGCGCTACGGCACCGTGCCGATCGTGCGCGAAACCGGCGGTCTCAAGGACACTGTGCAGCCCTATAACCAGTACACCGACGAGGGCAACGGCTTCACGTTCGACCGTTATGAAACCGGTCTGCTGCTCGACGCGATCAATCGCTCCAAGACGGTCTACTTCACCGACCGTGCCCGTTGGGACGAAATGGTCGTGCGCGATATGCAGAAGGACGTTTCGTGGGAAAATTCCGCCAAGCAATACGCCGGGCTCTACCGCGAGCTGAAGCCCTGACCGAATACGATGCGTCAACCTGCGCCCCGCTTTTGCGGGGCGCATTCATTTATGCTGCGCCGGGTCGTTTGACAGGAAAAGCACGAAGTGCAACCGGGGCGTATCTCCAAAAAGCAACGCTCCGTTCGGTTTTTGGCATAACCGAAGCGGTTGCCTTTATACGGTTTTTACTTGTGCGGATAGCCGCAATATCGTATAATGTTTACGGATTTTGACGGGGCAAAGCCCCTTTGAAAGGAGTCTTTTTAAGTATGGAAGCCAAGAGATACGTCGGAACCATTTCCCGCGGGATTCGCTGCCCGATCATTCGTGAGGGCGACGACCTTGCCGCCATCGTGACCGAGAGCGTTTTGGACGCCGCCAAGAGCGACGGCTTCGGCATTCGTGACCGCGACGTGATCGCCGTCACCGAGTCGGTCGTGGCGCGTGCGCAGGGCAATTATGCGACCGTGGACGACATTGCCGCAGACGTGCGCAAAAAGCTCGGCGGAGAGACCGTCGGCGTCATTTTCCCGATTCTCTCGCGCAACCGTTTTGCGATCTGCCTCAGAGGCATTGCCAAGGGCGCCAAGAAGATCGTTTTGATGCTCAGCTACCCGTCCGACGAGGTCGGCAACGAGCTTGTGAGCCTCGATCAGCTCGACGAAGCGGGCGTGAACCCGTATTCCGATGTGCTGACGCTTGCCAAATACCGCGAGCTGTTCGGCGTCAACCGCCATCCGTTCACCGGCGTGGACTACGTGCAGTATTACGGCGATCTGGTCAAGGAAAGCGGCGCGGAGGTGGAGATCATCTTTGCGAACAACCCGCGCGCGATCCTCTCCTACACGAAGAACGTGCTGACCTGCGATATCCACACCCGCCAGAGAACCAAGCGCATCTTGAAGGCGGCGGGCGCGCATGTGGTCTGCGGGCTTGATGATATCCTGAACGCCCCGATCCACGGCAGCGGCTACAATGATTTCTGCGGTCTGCTCGGCTCCAACAAGGCCACCGAGGACACCGTAAAGCTCTTCCCGCGCGACTGCATGCCCGTCGTTTCGAGCATCCAGCGCAAGATCAAGGACGCGACCGGCAAGAATGTCGAAGTCATGATTTACGGCGACGGCGCGTTCAAGGATCCGCAGGGCAAGATTTGGGAGCTTGCGGACCCGGTCGTCAGCCCGGCCTATACAAGCGGTCTGATCGGCACACCGAATGAGCTGAAGCTCAAGTACCTTGCCGACAATGACTATAAGGAGCTGTCCGGCGACGCGCTGCGCGAAGCGATCTCCGAGAGCATCCGCAAGAAGGATCACGACCTTGTCGGTCAGATGGCGTCCGAGGGCACCACGCCGCGGCAGCTGACCGACCTGATCGGTTCGCTGTGCGACCTCACCTCCGGCTCCGGCGACAAGGGCACACCGGTCGTGCTCGTGCAGGGCTATTTCGACAACTACACTAATTAGGGTGTGTTTCTAAAATAGCATAGCGAAACCAAAAGGAAATCAGCGAGGGACGTCGAATATACATATAGAGGGTAAAAACATGAATATGAATAGTCGACGTTATGAAATCACAGACGCAGAATGGGAACAGATTGACATGCTCATTCCGAGAAAACAACCGGGAACAAGGGGGCGACCGGCAAAGGATCCCCGGACGATGCTGAACGGCATGCTGTGGATACTGCGCAGCGGAGCATCCTGGCGAGATCTGCCGGAACGATACGGTCCCTGGCAAACCGTATATAAGCGGTTTAACCAATGGAGCAAGGATGGCGTATTCGTCCGAATCTTCCATGCACTGCGGCATGATCCGGATATGCAGGATATCAGCATTGACAGCACCAGTATCAAAGCCCATAAAGCCAGTGCGGGTGCAAAAAAAGAGAAATGACGCAACGCCATAATCCCAAAAGCATCATCAATGTATCGGTATCTCCCGCGGAGGTCGAAATACAAAGCTTCATGCGATAGTAGATGGGCTGGGTAATCCGCTGCATGTGGACCTGACTGCCGGAAACGTGCATGATGCCGCCTATGCCATGACGGTATTGGAAGCTGTAGAGATTCGCGGTTCGATCGTTATGGCGGATAAAGCTTACGGCTCACGAAAGCTGCGGGAATACATTGTAAATCGAGGCGCGACATACTGTATTCCGCCAAAGTCCAACACGGTAAAGCCATGGGACTTTGATCCGCACCAGTACAGGGAGCGGCATTTGATCGAATGCTTTTTCAATCGTTTGAAGGAGAATCGCCGAATCGCCACCCGTTACGACAAACTGGCGTCTTCATTTCTTGCTTTTGTGCATCTTGCCTGCGCCAGAATCCTCCTTGCCTGATTTTAGAAACACACCCTAAATAAACGGTATACGCAAAGAAGCAGGCGAAAACCTGCTTCTTTGTTGTTTTGGATTTTTCCTTATGCGGCGGGGATGCGCACGGTCAGCGTGAAGATGCCGTCGGCACGGTCGATCATCAGCGTGCCGCCGCAACGCTCGGCAGCCGTTTTCATCGACGCGATGCCGTAGCCGTGACGGTTCTTGTCGGCCTTGGCGGTCACGGCGGCGTCGGAGGCGGGATCATAGAGGTTTCGCACGACGATCTCGGCGGCTTCGCCCTCACGCGAGACGGTCAGCGCCACCAGGCGGCTTTCGGGATCGTCGAGCCGGAGCACAGCCTCCATCGCGTTGTCGATCGCGTTGTCGAACAGCGAATACAGCAGCGACGGCGAAACGCTTTTCAGCAGCGCGCCGTCCGCCATGCAGGTTAAGCGCACGCCGTTCTGCTGACAATAGAGCTGCTTTTCGTAGAGGATCGTATCGAGAACCTCGTTGCCGGTCTTGATGTTCGCATCGTACAGCGCCATCGCGCGGCGCAGATCGTTCAGTTCCTCGGTCGTCAGCTTGTCCCCGATATCGTTCAGCCGGTGCTTAAGGTCGTGCAGCATCCGATTGACCGACTCGACATTCGCCTTGGATTGCTGATAGTATCGCTTTTCACGAAGCAGCAGCTGTTCGGTGACGGTCAGCTCCGTGCCGAGCCGGTTCCATTTGATCAAGCCGAGCAGCAGTCCGAGCGCGAAAGCAAAGCATACGAGGATCGCAATTCTCAGACACAGCGCAAGTACGGCGCTTTCCGGTTCGAACAGGCGTGAAACGTTCATCATCACGTCGTCCACAAGCACCACGCCGATGCACAGCAGCAGCACGACGGCGTTGTCCCTGGAATTTTCGGCAAAGCGCGGCGCCTGCCTCACGAACAGGTGCGAAGCAATCAGCAAAAAGACGACGAGAAGCCCATAGTACACCAACAGATCGACAAGCCAGTTCCCGGTCGGCAGAAACGACATGCTCTGCAT
>JAEEGL012804928.1_pt1 | contig 59552 bp, 47 predicted proteins | sample 9134231 | NCBI WGS metagenome assembly JAEEGL01 (sample SAMN16246548, study PRJNA631951) | gut metagenome | biome: gut microbiome; feature: rumen; material: fiber-attached | host: Bos | place: Iran: Karaj | collected 2018-10
ACAGTACAGTTCCACCCTGAAGCATGCTGCGGCCCTCAGGACAGCGGATACCTATTTGACAGATTTATAAATATGATGAGGAAGGAAAAGTAATGCCTAAAAATAAAGATGTGAAAAAAGTTTTGGTTATAGGTTCAGGTCCGATTGTAATCGGCCAGGCAGCAGAGTTCGACTATGCAGGAACTCAGGCCTGCCGTTCGCTTAAGGAGGAAGGAATCGAAGTAATCCTTGTAAACTCCAACCCTGCAACCATAATGACAGATAAAGACATTGCTGATGAAGTTTATATTGAACCACTGACTGTTAAGGTTCTGGAGCAGATAATCGAGAAGGAAAAGCCTGACAGTGTACTTCCTACCCTTGGAGGACAGGCAGGTCTTAACCTTGGTATGGAGCTTGCTGAATCCGGCTTCCTTGCTGCACATGGAGTTAAACTCCTTGGAACAACAGCGGAGACAATCAAGAAGGCTGAGGACCGTCAGGAATTCAAGGACACCATGGAAAAAATCGGAGAGCCCTGCGCAGCATCACTGGTTGTACATAATGTAGATGATGGTGTGGCTTTTGCCGAAAAAATCGGTTATCCCGTTGTTCTTCGTCCTGCATTTACTCTTGGAGGATCAGGCGGCGGAATAGCACATAACAGAGCTGAGTGTGAGGAGATTCTGGAAAACGGTCTTCGTCTTTCAAGAGCTAACGAGGTTCTTGTTGAGCGCTGCATAGCCGGTTGGAAAGAAATCGAGTACGAGGTTATGCGAGACAGTGCAGGCAACTGCATCACAGTCTGCAACATGGAAAACATCGATCCGGTTGGAGTTCATACAGGTGACAGTATAGTAGTTGCGCCTTCACAGACACTTACTGATAAAGAGTATCAGATGCTCAGAAGTGCTGCACTTAACATTATTGATGAGCTTCAGATCACAGGTGGCTGTAACGTACAGTTTGCACTCCATCCTACAAGCTTTGAGTACTGCGTAATCGAGGTTAATCCTCGTGTCAGCCGTTCTTCAGCACTTGCTTCCAAAGCTACAGGTTATCCTATTGCCAAGGTTGCTGCAAAGATTGCACTTGGTTATACACTTGATGAGATTAAAAACGCAATTACAGGAAAAACCTACGCAAGCTTTGAGCCTGCACTGGATTACTGCGTAGTGAAATTCCCCAGACTGCCTTTTGATAAATTTATTACGGCAAAACGTACACTTACAACTCAGATGAAGGCAACCGGTGAAGTTATGAGTATCTGTACAAACTTCGAAGGTGCCATGATGAAGGCTATCCGCTCACTTGAACAGCATGTGGACTGCCTTACAAGTTATGATTTTTCAGAGCTTGATGATGATGAATTAAAGGATCGTCTTACAGTCGTGGATGACCAGAGAATATGGGTTATCGCAGAGGCGCTTAGAAGAGGTATGAGCCATGATGAGATTCATGAGATCACCATGATTGATCTTTGGTTCATCGATAAGATTCATACACTTGTAAAAATGGAATTAAAGCTTTTGAGACTCGGTGAAAAGAGTACTATAGCCCGCCATAAGCCTTCGGAAGAGAATGTGCCCGAGTTTGAGGAAGCTAAGAAAATTATCAACTTTGATACGCTTCTTAAAGCAAAGAGACTGGAGTATCCTGACAAAGTAATAAGCAGACTTACGAGATTTTCAGTAGATACCATAAAAGCTTTAAGAGATTTTTATGGTATAAAGGCAGCATACAAGCTTGTTGATACCTGTGCTGCCGAGTTTGCAGCTGAGACTCCGTACTATTACTCAGTCTACGGTGATGTTGATGAGGAGAATGAAGCAGAGGGACAGAATTCAGGCAAAAAGAAGATACTTGTTCTTGGTTCAGGACCTATCAGAATAGGTCAGGGTATTGAGTTCGATTACTGTTCTGTTCATGCTACATGGGCATTTGAGAAGGCAGGATATGAGACTATCATCATCAATAATAATCCTGAGACAGTTTCGACAGACTTTGACATAGCTGATAAGCTTTACTTTGAACCTCTTACTCCTGAGGATGTTGAAAATATAGTTCGCCTTGAGAAACCGGACGGAGCAGTTGTTCAGTTTGGCGGACAGACAGCAATTAAACTTACTCAGGATCTCATGAAGATGGGCGTAAAGATTTACGGAACCAAGGCTGAAGATGTTGATGCAGCTGAGGATAGAGAAATATTCGACAGGATTCTTGAGGAAACAGGCATTAAGCGTGCTGAAGGTGCTACTGTTTACACAGCTGAGGAAGCAAAGGAGGTTGCTAACAGACTTGGTTATCCCGTGCTTGTAAGACCTTCCTATGTACTTGGCGGACAGGGTATGCAGATTGCACTCTCTGATCAGGAAATAGAAGAGTTCATAAATATTATTAACCGAATTGCTCAGGATCACCCGATTCTTGTTGATAAGTATCTTCAGGGTGTAGAAACTGAAGTTGATGCGGTTTGCGATGGAGAGAATATAGTAATTCCCGGAATCATGGAGCATATTGAGAGATCCGGAATTCATTCAGGAGATTCGATTTCGGTTTATCCTGCACAGTCACTTTCAGATAAAGTTAAGCAGACAATTGCTGATTATACAGCAAGACTTGCAAAGGCTCTTCATGTTGTAGGACTTATAAATGTGCAGTTTATTGCAGTCGGTGATGAGGTTTACATTATCGAGGCAAATCCCAGATCTTCACGTACTGTTCCTTATATCAGTAAGGTTACAGGCATTCCGATTGTTGATCTTGCAGCACAGGTTATGATGGGCAAGAAGCTTGTGGACCTTGGTTATACTCCCGGACTTCAGCCTGAAGCAGAGCATATTGCTATCAAGATGCCGGTATTCTCTTTTGAGAAAATCAGAGGAGCTGAGATCAGTCTTGGTCCTGAGATGAAGAGTACAGGTGAGTGTCTTGGTATAAGTAAGTCATATAGTGAAGCCCTCTATAAGGCGTTCCTTGGTGCGGGCATAAGACTTCCCAAGCACAAGCAGATGATCATTACAGTTAAGGATTCCGACAAGGGAGAAGTAATTGATATAGCTAGACGTTTTGAAAAGCTTGGATATATCATTTACGCAACCCGTTCCACAGCTGATACTCTTAATGAGAATGGCGTAAAAGCCCGTAAGGTAAATCGTATCAGTCAGGAATCACCTACAGTCATCGACCTTATTCTTGGACACAGGATAGATCTTGTAATTGATACACCTACACAGGGTCGTGATAAGAGCCGTGACGGATTCTTAATCCGCCGTACAGCAATTGAGACAGGTGTTAATGTAATTACAGCCCTTGATACAGCAAGAGCGCTGGTTACAAGCTTAGAGGATGCGTATAAGGAAGACACTCTTGAGCTTGTTGATATTGCGAAAATTTAAGTTAAAGCGTGCCGCTTAAAAACGGCACGCTATTTATATTAGGATGGAAGAATGGTTAAGATAGATTTAATTACAGGATTTCTTGGATCAGGGAAGACAACCTTCATAAGAGAATATGCAAAATACTTGCTGGAAAAAGGCGAGAAAATATGCATTATAGAAAACGACTACGGTGCAGTAAACATTGACATGGTGCTTCTGCAGGACTTATATGGTGAAAACTGTAACCTGGAGATGATTGTGGGTGGAGACGGGCAGGAAGCTCATAGAAGGAGGTTCAGGACAAAGCTTATATCCATGGGAATGAGCGGGTATACAAGAGTTATTATTGAGCCTTCCGGAATCTATGATGTGGATGAGTTCTTTGATGTACTATATGATGAGCCACTGGACAGATGGTATGAGATTGGAAATGTTATTTCTATAGTGGACGCAGAACTGGTAAGGGATGGTAGATTAGAGGGAATGTCCAGATATCTCTTTATGTCTGAGATAGCATGCGCAGGAAAAATAGTAATCAGCAAGCTTAATGGGAAAGCCGGGGCGAAAGGAGAAAATGATTCGGAAGGCCAAAATGTTATTACAAAAAAAGAGAGTATTAAGAATAGCATAAACAATATCATGGCTGAATTCGGACTTAGGAAAACTGCTTCTGAAAATGATATTATTCCTTGGTTTAATCCTGAAAAGGACTTCATAGCAAAGCCCTTTGATGAAATTTCAAAAGAAGACTTTGATAAAATAAGTACCTGCGGCTACAGACACTCTTCCTATGTGAAGCTTCCTCTTGAAGATAAGCAGTTTACACCTTTATTTTATTTTGATGTTGAGATATCGGAAGAAAAGTTAAGAGAGATAGCGTCTGATTTATTTAAAGATAATAAAGCCGGAAGAATAATCAGGATAAAGGGCTTTGTAAAAACAGGTGATAACACTCAGATTGAAATAAATGCGACCGAGAAGGAGATAAAATTAAATCCTGTAAACTCAAGCAGAAATGTAATTATTATAATTGGTGAGGAATTAAACAAAGACCACATAAATGAAATATGGAAAGATTATTGTAAGGTGGTTTCCTTATGATTTAGAAATTTTTAAAAGCCTGTGTTTTTATCAGGCTTTTTCTATTGCCTAAAAAAAATTTTATTTATATGCAACATTTTTAAACTGCCATCTGTATATAGAGTAGAACAGCAACAAAACAGTACGGAGGGAAAAAGTTATGAGAAGAAAAATGAATGTTGCATCATTTGTATTAAGCATCATCATTGCAGCAGGTTCTGTTTGCGGATGCGGCAGCAGCAAGATGACAGAAACTACTGCATCTCAGGATAGTGCTTATGAAGAACCTGCATATTGCACTGAGGAAGCAACTGCAGAGGCAGCAGAAGACGGTGGTTATTATAGGTATGAAAGTGAAGCTGAGGAATGCACAGATGTGTGTGACCCATATACGCCACAGTACAACACCGAATCCTATGAGAAGCCCGAAGAAAACGGTTACAACATTGTAACTGCCAAACCCCTTTCAACCTTTGCAGCAGATGTTGATACGGCATCATATTCAAATGTCAGAAGAATGATCGAAGATGGATATGCTCTTTCTGAAATCAATCCGGATGCTGTAAGGCCTGAGGAATTCATCAATTATTTTAAATATAAACTGAATAACCCTGAGGGCAGTGATAAGTTTGGTATCACAACTGAAATTACAACCTGTCCCTGGAATGAAGAACATCAGCTTATGTTTGTGGGAATGAAAACAAGAGACATCGATTTAACTGAAGCTCCGGACAGTAATCTTGTATTTCTGGTTGATGTATCAGGTTCAATGGATGAACCCGATAAGCTTCCTCTTTTGCAGAAATCACTTACAGAGCTTGTGGATTCACTTCCCGGAAAAGGAAAGATTTCCCTTGTGACATATTCCGGTCAGGAAGCAGTCCTTCTTTCCGGTGTAAGCATGAAGAACAAGGTTAAGATTAAGAATGCTATAGACAGTATGACTGCATCGGGATGCACAAATGGTGAAGCAGGAATTCAGAAAGCATATAAGATTGCAGAAAGCAATTACATTGATGGTGGTATTAACAGAATCATCATGTGCACAGATGGTGATCTTAATGTAGGCGTTTCTAATCCTGATGACCTTGAGAAGCTGATTGAGGAAAAGAGAAATAATGGTATCTTCTTATCAGTGCTTGGCTTTGGTGAAGGTAACCTTAAGGATGATAATCTTGAGAGACTTGCAGATTGTGGCAATGGCAATTATTCCTATATAGACTCTCTTTTTGAAGGGAAAAAGGTTCTTGTTGATGAGATGGGATCAACTCTTGTAACAGTAGCTAAGGACGTTAAGCTTCAGGTTGAGTTCAATCCTGTAAGAGTGAATTCCTACAGACTCATCGGCTATGAAAACAGAATCATGAATGACACTGATTTTAATGATGATACAAAGGATGGCGGTGAGATTGGTGCTGGACACAGTGTTGTAGCTCTTTATGAGATAGTTCCGGAGGGAAGCCGGAGCGCTATAAACTTAAAATACCAGGATGAAGCTACCAAGGCTGCTCCTACAGATGATAAGTACAGCGATGAGTATGCAACTGTAAGTGTACGCTACAAGGAGCCCGAAGCTGATAAATCAGAGCTGTTTTCCATTATTGTAGGTGATAAGGATTACAACGAAACAGGAAGTGAAAATATCAGATTTGCAAGTATGGTTGCAGAATTTGCAATGATCCTGTCAGACAGTGAATACAAGGGAAATGCTACTCTTGAGGATATCATGGAAGGATATAAACAGGTTGAAGACAGAGATGAGTACAGGGAAGAGTTTAGTCAGCTTGTGAGAATGGTAGCAAAACGCGGCTAATGCGTGTTATACTATGCAATGGTATTCACTTGGAGGACTTAGTCTAAGTGAAAATAGATAATCAGGGGAGCAGGCATTTGGGGAAAAGCCTGCGATGTGAAGAAGATGGATGCGCTTACATTGCATAGTGATTTTATAGAGGGAAAACAAAATAATAGTTTATTGGATATATTTACAAGTTTATGGAACTCCTGCGCTGAAGCGGGGAGATACCTTTTCGCAACAGTGCAGGCTTCCATAAATACAGTTAAGGCTGTAATGAGCGGCGAAGCTGTAGGAGCGGTATCCAATCCTGCGGATAGGGCAGGGGAGCTGCTTGACAAATATGGCAATCAGATTCTGAGGATAGCATACTCATATCTTCATAACATGAGTGATGCGGAGGACATTGTTCAGGATACGCTTATTCAGTATATAAGGAAGGCACCGGTATTTGAAAATGCTAATCATGAAAAGGCCTGGCTTATGACGGTAGCAGCTAATCTTAGTAAGAATAAGATTGATTACAATAACGTGAGAAAAGCGGACGAGCTTTCAGAGGAGCTTGTGGCAGAGAAAAAAGAAGATCTTGCATTTGTTTGGGATGCGGTTAAACAGCTTCCGGAGAAGTACAGGGAGGTAATTCACCTTTTTTATCAGGAGGGATATTCCACTAAGGATATTGCCGGGATATTAAAGAGAAATGAGTCCACAGTACGATCCGACTTAAACCGCGGAAGGCAGCAGCTTAAAAATATTCTGAAGGAGGCATATGACTTTGAGTAAGTATAATGAAGTTATGGAAAACTTAGTCATTACCGATGAAATGCGAGCGAGACTCCTTGAGAATATTGAAAAGGAAGTCTCTGCGGACGGAGCAGGAACAAATGAAATCGGTTCTGATGGTTCCAAAGATGAACCATTAAGTTTTCAGAAGATAGATGTAAATGAATTTGAAAAAAAGAAGAATGAAAAAGAGTCCGGAAAGATTATAAAATTTGTTGCAAGATACGGCTCCAGGGTAGCTGTATTTGCACTTGTAGCATTGGGAGCATTCAGTGTTGTAAGACTTGTAGGTCTGGATGGACGAAAATCTATGGAGACATCCGCACCTTCAGCATATGAAGAGACAGCAGAGGCTACGGCTGAATCCGCAGCGGGTGATGCATATGAACCCCAGGATAGTGCAGTATATGACGGGGCAGCAGATTTATTTGATGAAGAGCCTAAAATGGCTGAATCGGAAGAAGCAACACCGATTTTTGGTGAATCCAAAGCCACAGATTCTGCTAATGAAGCAGGTAAGCAGAATGATGCTTCTGAAGCATTAGGGCCAATTGAAGATAATGCTATAGAAAGATTGACAATTACCATGGCAGGAGATGTACTTTTACATACACCTGTTGCTGAGGCAGGAATGGATGAAAACGGAAATTACAATTTTGACTTCCTGTTTGATGATACCAGAGATGAGATTGAAAGTGCTGACCTTGCTCTTGTAAATCAGGAGGTTATTCTTGGTGGTAAGGATCTTGGTGTTACAGGATATCCTTCCTTTAATGCACCGCAGGAGCTTGGCGATTCTCTTGTGAATGCAGGCTTTGATGTAATATGTCATGCTACTAATCACGCTCTCGATAAGGGAAAGCAGGGAATATTAAATACAATTGATTTCTGGAGAAATAAATATTCTCAGATAACCGTAGTTGGTATCAATGGTTCCCAAGAGGAATATGATACGGTTAAGATGGTAGAAAAGAATGGCATTACAGTAGCAATTCTTAACTATACCTATGGTACAAACGGTATTTCAAATCCTTCTGATATGCCTTACGCAGTAAATACTCTGGAAGAGGATAAGGTTATTTCAGATCTGAAATATGCTGAAGAAAATGCAGACTTCACAATTGTCTGTCCTCATTGGGGAACAGAGTATAACCACGACATAGATGGTATGCAGGAAAAATGGACCGAGATTTTCAGGAAATACGGAGCTGATCTGGTGATCGGAACACATCCTCATGTGATAGAGCCTATTGAGATGCTTGAAGATAATGAGGAAGGAATAACAAATAATCATGGCGATGGAGATATGCTGGTTTATTATTCAATCGGCAATTTTGTTAACTGGACCTCAGGTACAGGCGAAGGCATAGCTGATCGTATGGTTGGAGGCCTTGCAAATATCACACTTAAGCGTGATGAAAATGGCGAGGTATGCATAGATGACTATGGTATAAGAGCGCTGGTTTGCCATGTGCAGAGTGGATATGAGAATATATCTGTTTATCCATTAAATGAGTATACAGATGCTATGGCAGAAAAGAACGAGATTATTGACCAGGATTCCAAGTTCACTAAAGAGTACTGTGAGAAGCTTTGTGACGATATTTGGGGTAATTTGTGGAAATAATGTAAAGGCTGAGGCATTGTTTGCTTTGGTACTCAAGACTTCTTGTGTAAAAAATGAAATTTGTTATGGGTGAGTGCTTATGGAAATTACGACGCTGTGCTACATCGAAGATAATGGAAAATATCTGATGCTCCACCGTACCAAGAAAAAGAATGATATCAATGAAGGCAAATGGATTGCTCCTGGCGGCCACTGTGAAAATGGTGAAAGCCCTGACGATTGTGCAAGGCGAGAGGTATTAGAGGAGACAGGCCTTAGACTTAAAACACTTAGATTCAGAGGGATAGTTACATTCTACTCGAAGGCAGCAGCCGGAGACAGAGATGAACTATACACAGAGGAAGAGAAGAACCCTTTTAGCAAGGATGTGACTGACTATATGTGCCTTTTTACATCTGACGATTATGAAGGAACGCTCACATCCTGCGACGAGGGTACGCTTGAGTGGATTGCAAAGGATAGAATATCGGAACTTAATCTTTGGAAAGGAGACCTGATTTTCCTTAAGCTGATTGATGATCCGGGGCAGCAGTTCTTTTCATTAAAGCTCACCTATGAAGGAGATGTGCTTACAGAAGCAGTGCTTGATGGGATTATCATTGATCCGGATGACTATATATATTAAAAAACACGCCTGATGTAATGTCAGGCGTGTTGGTCATTAATGATATCTGCATAATCTTCGGAAGCATCAGATAAATCCGCAAAATGTTTATTTGCCGGGAGAGGGTGCTTCAGCTCGTTAAGCATGCGGAATTCTGAAGGAGAGTATCCGGTACTTTTGCGGAAGGCTCTTGTAAAAGCAGGGCTGCTGGCAAAACCGGATTGATAAGCAATGTCTGTTATGGATACTTCCGGATTAGATAAGAGCATCTGGGCATAGCCAATACGTTTTTGCTGAAGGAACTGATAAAAAGTGGTTCCGGCATAGTCCCGGAATATGCGGGCAAAATGATATTTGCTAAAGCCTGCGTAATCAGCGATACTCTCCAGAGTAATATCCTCAGTAAAGTGCTCTGATAAATATGCACAGACACTACTTAAAGACAGGCTGTTCTTAAAACCGGTATCATCACTGTGATGATCACATCCCTGGAATAGGCTAAGATTTTTCCCTGCAAGTGCCGTAAATTGCATAAGAATGGAATAAATTTCCAGTTCACCGAAGGGCTCAAGCTCTGTAAAGGACATGAGACTGTGTCCTGTTGTACCTTCACACATTTCTACCGGAGGTGCTGATCCAAAATATATTTCTTTAATTTCATCAATCCAACTCCAAAATTTCTGATAAATATCTGGAGGACAATTTTTCGCCTGAATATGGAGAGCTGGAGACATAAGGCGAAATGCTTTTTCCAACTCTTTTAATAAAGTAAGTCTTGAAAAATCTGCCTGAATATAGACTCTTTCTCCTAGTGAGGTCGAGAATATCTCATGGATAACAGCAGGGCAGATAAGAAGTATATCACCCTCCTCAAGGTTATAGGTCTGATTTGCACAGATAACCTTATAGGTTCCCTCCTTAGGGCATATGATTTCGATATCAGTATGCCAGTGAGGTGGATAGTTCGTATGTTCTTTATTGATATACATACGCAGACTGGTATTTTTCTTATGCTGAACGCTTTCTTTAGCCCCCGCTATCTGCCTTTTCATATAGAAATCTCCCCAAATTATCGATTTAAGTACAACAAGCAATATCGCAACGTTCTAAAATTGCCATTTAATATAAAATGCTTCATTGACTTGTTAATACTTTTTTTATGAATTATGGACATTATACCATATTGAGCTACGCATAATGATGTAAAATATGTCAAAATGCACATCTTAAATTTGTTAAGTATTAATCATAACGACAATATGCACATTGAAAAAGAGCAATTTTGGTAAAATAGATAGCAACTTTTTGTATGCAATAATTATCGGACTAATTTAGCATAATGTATAAAGAAACAGATAACTGTTTTAGCAAACTGGTATTTTCAGAATTAGGGGTGGGAGATATCGGTAAGCTAACACGAAGGAGGTTTTGTATGAAGAAAAAGGTATTTGCTACATTTCTTGCAACAGCTCTGACTGTTACATCAATTGTAGGATGTGGCGGCGGATCCACATCAACCACAGCTCCGGCTTCTGGCGGTGATGACACAGCAAAGACCGAAGCTACAGAGACAACAGAGGCTACCGACAAAGCAGAGTCTACTGATGCCGCTGAGAAAACCGAAAGCACTGATACTGCAGACGCTACAACAGAAGAAGCTTCTGACGGAGCTAAGACCAGTGACAAGAACATTCCTACTCTTACGACAGAGCCCTTAACAATTACCCTTTGGGATATTGCTACAGAGGATCCTGCAAAGAGTACACAGGAATCAGCTGTTCAGCGCTTCATGGCTGACTATCCTAACATCACAGTTAATCAGGTTCATCAGCAGAATGATAACTACAAGCAGCAGCTGGTAGTTGCAATGAGTTCCGGACAGGCTCCTAACATGTACATCCACTGGGGTGGCGGTCCTATGGCTGAGTACTACAAGTCAGGTTTTGCTAACGATATCACAGATATGTATGCAAAATATGATCATCCTGATTTCATTGATGCAGCAGTTGCACAGTCAACTTATGATGGCAAGATGCTCGCAATTCCTTTCGGAGGACTTTCCGGATGCGATATCTTCTACAACAAGACAATTTTTGCTGAGCAGGGTATTGAAGTTCCTGAGACAATCGATGATCTTGAAGCAGCATGTGCAAAGCTTAAGGAAGCAGGTTATACACCTTTCGCACTTGCAAATGCATCCAAGTGGACAGGCTCCATGTACTACATGTATCTTGTAGCTCGTCATTCAGGTAACGATGAATTTGATGCAGCTTATACACAGGAGAATGGCGGATCATTTACAAGTCCCGCATTCATCTATGCAGCTGAGAAGATTCAGGATTGGGTTAAGAAGGGATATTTCCCGGATGGTGTTAACTCTCTTACAGCAGATGACAACCAGGATAGAGCACTCCTTTATGATGGCTCTGCAGCAATGATGCTTCACGGCTCATGGCAGGTAGCAGGTATCAGATCCGATAACGAAGAGTGGTACAACGAGAACATCGGCGTATTCCGTTTCCCTGAAGATACAGAAGCTAAGGCTAACGGCGTTCCGCAGAATGTAGAAATCGGAACAGCAATCGGTAACGGATTCTCCTTCAACTGCTTCAAGGAAGATGGTTCTGTAGATCAGGATATGCTTGATGCTTGCTATGTACTCGCTACACAGTATTACAACGATGATACATACAACCAGATGCAGATGGAAAGTGGAAACATTCCTTCAATCAAGGGATATGACGCACAGGTTGATGATCCTAATAACAGAGTTGTAGTTGACGTATTCTTCAATGCATCAAATGTACAGCTTTGGTATGATCAGTACCTTCCGGCTTCTGTTACAGAAGTTCATAAAAACTGCATGACAGAACTCTTCGGTCTTGAAAAGACTCCTGAGGAAATCGGACAGGAACAGGATGAGGCAATGCAGAAAGCAATTGCTGAACAGTAATAAGCAAATATAAGTCTAAGCTGCGGCTGGATTTAAAAACCGCTGCCCGCAGGAATACCTTTTCTGCGGGCAGCTTATTATTTCATAGATACTTATGAAATATTCGGTAATCACTTAGTGAGGCAAAGCAGGTAATCTGCTTAAGGAAACAGGAAGGAGAAATATGGATAAAAGTAATAATGTGGGGCTTGCTCAGGCGAAAGCAAGGAGTACGGCCAAGGCAGCAACAGTGTTCCTGCTACCGGCGCTCTTGCTAATCACTATTTTTATTGTGTATCCCGTTATTGATACGTTTGTGATAAGCGGATACAAATGGAATGGAATTTCAGCGGACAGAATATTTGTCGGTCTTGATAACTGGAAAGCACTCCTGAAGGATGCGATGTTTTGGAAATCTTTCCAGCATAATCTGATTGTAATGGTATTTTCAATTCTTCTTCAGATTCCCATCGGCATGCTTCTTGCAACTTTTTTGGATGCAGGTGGGAAAAAATTCAATATTTTTAAGATAATATGGTTTTTACCTTACCTCATGAGTTCAGTTGCTATTGCATTTCTTTTTATCTATGCACTTGCAACAAACGGAGGTCTGATTTCTTCTCTTGCAACAATATTTAATGGAAAAAGGACTACAATCGATCTTTTGGGAACAGCTCCCAATGCACTTTATACGGTTATCGGTGTTATGGCGTGGCAGTTTACTCCCTTTTATATGGTTTACTTCATTGCCGGTTATGGAAACATCGATACAACCATTTATGAAGCGGCTGTAATAGACGGTGCGACAAGAGGACAGTACATTCGTCTTATTGCCATACCTCTCCTTGGACCTATTTTTAAAACAGCATGCACAATGTCGCTTATCGGATCACTCAAATATTTCGATATGATCTGGAATATGACTCAGGGTGGACCTTCGGGTTCTACAGAACTTATGGCAACCTACATGTATAAGCTTTCGTTCCAGCAGTTTAACATGGGCTATGGTTCCTGCGTTGCAGCTGGAATGTTCATATTGATCACGGCAATAGCATTGCTCTTTAACAAAGTGTTTAAGGTTAAGGAGGAATATTAAATGGCACAGAATAATAATAATTTACATGGAGGCACGATGGCAGCCGACATTAACAGTATGGAAAAAACAAATGATGCTGATTATCGCATGTCCAAGATAAAATCAAGGATTGCGTGGACAATAGCAACTATTTTTGCTCTTATACAGCTGGTGCTGACATTGACACCATTTTTCTTCATGATAATGAACTCGTTCCGCAAACAGTTCGACATGTTGCAACAGGGCGTATTCCATCTTCCGGATCCCTGGTATTTTAATAACTATGTCGAAGTTGTAACACATGGTTTCTTCGGATATTTCTTCCGAAGCGTAGTTGTAGTTGCAATATCACTGGTGCTTATGCTTATCATTTCAGCCTTTGCGGCATATCCGCTTGCAAGAATGAGATTCAGGCTGAACGGTCTTATTTATGCAATGATTGTAGCTATGATGGCAGTACCTATGCACGTAACCTTAATTCCCATCTTTAAGCTTACAACCACAGTAGGATTTTATGATTCACTTAAGGCACTTATCGGACCTTATGTTGCATTTGCACTTCCTATGTCAGTATTTATTCTGACAGCATTTATGAAAACTATTCCGAGAGAAATTGAGGAATCAGCAGAAATTGATGGCTGTAACCGCTATCAGAATTTCTTCATGATGATACTTCCTCTTTCAAAATCAGGATTGTCTACACTTTCAATTTATAATGGTGTATCAATGTGGAATGAGTTTGCTTTTGCTAATACATTGCTTATTACTCCCAGCAAAAAGACACTCCCTCTTGCGCTTGGACAGTTCAAGGGAGAACATTCACTGGACATTCCGATTATTATGGCAGTCCTGACATTATCAGTTCTTCCAATGATAACCTTGTTCATCATCTTCCAGGACAAATTGGTTAAAGGTATGATGGCAGGAGCAGTTAAGGGTTAATAATTCATTAGCAATATAAAGACGCAGGCCGGGATCTCTATACAGAGCCTGGCCTGTCATTTTTTAGAAAGGAAGGAACGGGATGAAAAAAGACAAGAAACTCAGAATGACATTTGATGAAAAGGCAAAGGAGATTGTCGGAAAACTGACCTTGGAGCAGAAGGTAAGCCTCATGGCAGGAAATATTGATGCCACTTCCATGAAGGAAAGCGAAATCATGGAGCTTGTTCTTGGAACAGAAGAAGGCGCTCATTATAATCTGCATCCTTATGAGGCTGGGGGACTTGATGAGTATGATGTACCTCCAATGAAGTTTGTTGACGGACCAAGAGGAGTTGTATGTGGAAATAATCAGTCTACCTGCTTTCCTGTTTCAATGGCAAGAGGTGCGACTTTCAATCCTGCACTTGAGGAGGAAATTGGACACGCTATCGGACAGGAGGTCAGAGCCTTTGGTGGAAATCTTTTTGCAGGTGTGTGCATAAACCTTCCTTATAATCCGGGATGGGGACGAAGCCAGGAGACCTATGGAGAGGAAACATACCAGATAGGAAGAATGGGAGCATCACTTGTAAAGGGCGTTCAGAGTGAAGACGTTATGGCCTGTGTAAAGCATTTTGCATTTAATGATATGGAAAATGCACGCTTTAAGGTAAGTGTAACCTGTGATCAGAGAACGGAGCAGGAGGTTTATCTGCCTCATTTTAAGGACTGTGTCGATGCAGGGTGCGCAAGCATAATGAGCTCATATAACCGTTACAATGGAGTTCAGTGCGGCCATCACAAATACCTCTTAAGCCAGGTTCTGAAAAAGGAGTGGGGATTCGATGGTTTTGTAATGTCTGATTTTTGCTGGGGTGTTCTTGATACCGTTGAAGCAGCAAATGGCGGTCAGGACATGGAGATGCTTTGGACGCAGTATTTTGGAAACAGACTTGTTCAGGCTGTTAAGGACGGCTTTGTTCCGGAGAGCAGAATAGATGATGCAGCGGTCAGAATAGTAAGAACAATTCTTGCTTTTGATAAGGACCATAAAGAGTACGACATGTCTGTGGTTGGATGCAAGGAACATACAGAGCTTGCAAAGCGGGCTGCAGAAGAAGCCATTACACTTGTTAAGAATGAGAATGTACTTCCGCTTGATAAGGGAATCAAAAAGATTGCTGTTGTTGGAAAGCTTGCTGATGAAAATGTTATCGGAGATCAGGGATCAAGCTGGGTAAGACCGCCATATGTTATTACACCGCTTCAGGGAATTAAGAAAGCAGTTCCCTCCGCAGAAATATTATATTCAGATGGATCCAATCTTGATGAAGTAAAGAAGATAGCAGAAGAGGCTGATGCTGTTATTTATGTTGTCGGATACAATCATGACGATGAAGGAGAGTTTATTTCTACTGATACAACAGATAATTATACGGGAGCTATAGGCGGTGACAGAAAGAAGAGCCTTGGTCTTCACGATGAAGATGTGAAGCTCCTGCAGGAGACAGGAGAGGTTAATCCTAAGTCAGTAGTTGTTCTCATTGGTGGAAATATGATCATGATGACTAAGTGGATTGATAAGGTTAATTCTGTACTCATGGCGTATTACCCGGGAATGGAGGGCGGTACAGCTCTTGCAGAGATTCTCTTTGGAGATGTTAACCCTTCAGGTAAGCTTCCATTTGTTGTTCCTGTTTCTGAGGATGATCTTCCTCATGTTGACTGGGAAGCAACAGACCAGTATTACGAATATTACCATGGATATACCAGACTTGATAAAAATGGTGTGAAGCCTCTTATTCCTTACGGTTTTGGACTTAGCTACACTACATTTAAGTTCGAAGAAGCTACAGCAAAGGTAGAGGGAGATGAGCTTATTACTACGGTTAAGGTTACAAACACCGGATCAAGAGATGGAGCAGAAGTTATCCAGCTCTATGTCGGTTTCGAGAACTCAGCTGTAGACCGCCCTGTAAGACAGCTTCGCGGTTTTGAAAAGGTATTCCTCAAAGCAGGAGAATCTCAGGTTGTTACGGTTAAGACACCACTGGACAAGCTTAAGTGGTACAACCCTGTTTACAGAGAATGGCAGCTCGAGAAGATGGAATATAAGATCTATCTTGGCAACAGCGAAGCGCTGGAGGATCTGGTAGAGACAAGAGTTACTATATAAAAAGGGAAATCCTTTGCAACAAAAAAGCCTTCCCCTGGATAAAGGAAAATCTCTTGTAATAATAAAAAAGCCTTCCCCTGGATAAAGGAAAATCTCTTGTAATAATAAAAAAGCCTTCCCCTGGATAAAGGAAAATCTCTTGTAATAATAAAAAAAGCCTTCCCCCTTTGGGGGAAGGTGGCGCGAAGCGCCGGATGAGGGGATAAGCCAGGCTAGTCGGCTATTATAAAATCTGCTCCATCCCAACTTTATATGGTTTCATCCCAAGCGCTTCGTAGAATTTCATCGCACCCTCATTACAATTCCATACGTTCAATGTCACATTATAGTATCCATTCTCCTTTGCCCAGGAAATAACATAATCATAAATAGTCTTACCTACATGCTGACCGCGGGTATTTTCATCAACGCAGATATCGTCAATATAGAGTGTTTTAACATCGGTCAGAAGATTACTTCCGATATGCTGCTGGTGAACACAGAAGGCGTAGCCAACCATGATATCATTGTCGTCAACAGCACCAAAAATCGGGCGATTCTTATCATTTAAAATAGTTTTTAATTCATCACCTGTATATTTAGTAGCCTTCTTAAATAAATCGGGCCTGCCAATATGGTGTACAAGATTTACCTGTCTTAAAAGTTCAAGCATCTGAGGAATGTCTTTTCCCTCTGCACGTCGTATTTTCATGGGATGCAACCTCCTAATTGTGATATATTAATTGTTATAAATTATAATGCATCGAATATGTTTTTTCTATTTAGAAATAACTATATGAAGAGACTAATTTTGAATAACAGGAATGGATCAGAAAAAGAGTTTGATGAATAAAGTAAACTATGCAAAAGAGCTTGAAAAGAAAATAGAACAGTTTCAAAAGGAAGGCAGATACCCAAAACTCCTTCTTCATGCCTGCTGTGCGCCGTGCTCATCTTACTGTCTTGAATACCTCAGGCAGTATTTTGATATTACGGTGTTTTTCTATAATCCGAATATCATGAATGAACCTGAGTACAGAAAACGTGTTGAGGAAGAAAAGAGGCTGATTGCAGAATACAACAGACAGGTTGAAACAGGGAATTTCGAAGGGATGAAATCAGATTCTTCCGCAAGAAAGATAGAGATAATTGAAGGGGATTATATAGTCAGTGATTATCTGAAAGCAGTTAAAGGCTTGGAGAATTGCCCTGAAGGCGGGGACAGATGTACGAAGTGCTTTGAACTCAGACTGGAAGAATCTGCGAAAATTGCCCGGAATCATGATTTTGAATTTTTTACTACGACTCTGACAATTTCGCCATTGAAGGATGCTGAGAGACTTAACAGGATTGGTCAGGAGATGGGTGAAAAATATGGCATCAGCTTTTTGCCATCTGATTTCAAGAAAAAGGAAGGCTATAAACGATCAATAGAGCTCTCGCATAAATTTGATCTTTATAGGCAGGATTTCTGCGGATGTGAGTTTTCAAGACTTCAAAGAGAACGTGAGAAGGCAGAAAATGTATAACGTGAAAACGTATTATAATTAACAATAAAAAGCATTAAAGAGAATATAGGTCAAAATATGAGAATAGTTAATTTAGTCGAAAACACAGAAGGCTCTTCAGGTTGTGCTGCTGAGCATGGCCTGTCATTTTATATAGAAACTAAGAAGCATAAACTCCTGATGGATACGGGAGCATCTGATCTTTTTATAGAAAATGCAGAGAAACTGAGAGTTGACCTCACAAAGGTTGATACTGTTATTCTAAGCCACGGACATTATGATCACGCGGGTGGAATAATGCCTTTTTCAGAGGTTAATAAAACAGCTAGGATTTATGTGCATCCTTTGGCTTTTTCCAAATGCTATTCAACTACGAGAACCGGAGAACCAAGATATATTGGAATTGACCCACGTATCAGAGAGCTGCCACAGCTTGTAATTGAAGATTCCTGTAAATACATCATTGATGAGGAACTTGAGATTTTTTCAGGAATAACTGATACAAAACCTTCTCCAATTACTAATAAGACTTTGTTTGTGGGAAAAAACGGACAGCTTGTTAATGACGATTTTGCGCATGAGCAGTGTCTTGTGATTGATCAGGATGGCAGGAAGTATGTCTTTTCAGGGTGTGCGCATCATGGTGTTTTGAATATTCTCGAGAGCTGCAGGGGCTTATATAACGATGAGCCGGACGTGATCTTTAGTGGTTTTCATACACTTAGGAAAAATGGCTATTCAGATGAGGATATGGATTATATACGGAAAACAGCGAAGGAACTTAGCAAAACAAAAACTAGGTTTTTTACCATGCATTGCACAGGTGTAGAACCCTTCGAAGAAATGAAGAAGATTATGGGTGAACAGATTAGTTATGTACATAGTGGGGATGAGATTGTGATATGAAAATAAATGGTGAGCCCGAAATAACTGTAATAGGCGCGGCGGTTATGGATATTCTGGCAGGTCCTGCAGGACCGGAAGTATTTCAAACAGGCTCAATGCCGATGAATTATATAAGAACATCCTTTGGCGGAGATGCGCTTAATGAAGCGGTGGTGCTGGCCAAACTGGGAAAGAAAACGGAGCTGATAACAAGACTTGGAACAGACGAGACAGGGGAGAGAACACAGACTTTTCTAAGTACTAATGGTGTCAGTCTCGTTCATTCGACTATTTGCAATGAGTATCCTTCATCGGTAAATATAGTGCTTGTTGATGAAAAGGGTGAGCGCTATTTTCTTACGGATCCTGCGACCTGTCTTAGGAAGCTTTCCGCAGAAGATATACTTCCACATGTTGGTGAAATGGCTGACATTGTGAGTTTTGCAAGTATATTTGTATCACCCATTCTGGATATTCCTTCACTTGAGAGAGTTTTTCGTGAAATCAAAAGTGAGAATAGTAGGATTTTGCTAACGGATATGACAAAGCCAAAGCGAGGAGAAAAGCTAAGCGACATAGATTGTTTCCTTCCATATATAGATTATTTCCTTGCAAATGAAGATGAGATATCCATGCTGACTGACTGTAAGGATGCTTATGAGAATGCTGCGAAGGTGGTTGAAGCAGGAGCAGGATGCGCTGTTATTAAGCGAGGAAGTAAAGGCTGCATTATAAAAACTGCGACAGTATGTTATGAGATACCGGCGTATCATGATTGTAAAGTTGTGGATTCTACAGGCGCGGGGGACAGCTTTGCAGCAGGATTTTTATATGGATTATCGGAAGGGTTTTCACTTAGGGACTGCGGACGTTTTGCCTGCGCGGTTGCTTCATGTGTGGTTGAGAAGGTTGGCGGTTCTGAAGGGATAGTATCTGATGAAGAACCGTTTAGAAGATTTGAGAAGATATGAAATAGGAGAATCTGGTTAGAATTATAGCTAAAGGCAAAATCAGGTGAATAATGAGTAACACTAATAGCAATGATATCCAACAAATAAATACATTTGAAAAAATATACGAAATAGTCAGGAAAATTCCACAGGGCAAGGTTGCAACCTACGGTCAGATAGCAATGCTTGCAGGAAACAGGCGATGGAGCAGAGTTGTGGGTTATGCACTGCATGTAAACCCTGATCCGGAGCACATTCCGTGTTACAGAGTCGTGAACCGGGATGGAAGAGTGTCCTCAGCGTTTGCATTTGGCGGAGAAAATGTCCAGATCAAAATGCTTGAAGCTGACGGTATCGGGTTTGTTGATGAGATGCATGTTGATCTTGAAAGATTTTTGTGGAGACCGTAATGACAAAAAATAGTAGTTATGAAATGGGTAATTATATATTAAACTAATTACCACAATTTCAAATATTTGTGATAGAATGCATAGGTATAAATTATAGAAATAATAATAGTAGTTGAGACAGACTACATGTTTTATAGGAAGGAAGATTATTTTGGAAAAAATCTTAGAGTTAATTTCAAAAGAAGTTTCTGCTGCATTTGAGGCAGCCGGTTTTGATCCGGAACTGGGAAAGGTAACACTGTCTAACAGACCTGACCTATGTGAATATCAGTGTAACGGCGCTATGGCCGGTGCCAAGAAATACGGTAAGGCGCCTTTTATGATTGCTGATGCTGTTGCAGAGAAGCTTCAGGGAAGTGAGATCTTTTCATCTGTAGAATCTGTTAAGCCCGGATTCCTGAACCTTAAGGTTAGTGAGGACTTCGTGAGAGGATATGTTGTGAAGATGCTTCACGAGCATCACTTCGGAGTTAAGACACCTCTTCATGCACCTAATTTCATGATTGATTACGGCGGACCGAACGTTGCAAAGCCTCTTCATGTAGGCCATCTTCGTTCAGCTGTTATCGGTGAGAGCCTGAAGAGAATTCTTAAGTATGCAGGCTATAAGGTTACAGGCGACATTCATCTTGGTGACTGGGGTCTTCAGATGGGACTCATTATTACTGAGCTAAAAAAGCGCCAACCTGATCTTCCTTATTTTGATAAGGACCATAAGGGCCAGTATCCTAAGGAAGCTCCATTTACAATCAGCGAGCTTGAAGAGATTTATCCTGCAGCTAGTGCCAAGTCCAAGGAGGACGAAGCGTTCAAGGCTGAGGCTATGGAGGCAACAAAGCTTCTTCAGGATGGTGATAAGGGATACAGGGCACTTTGGCATCACATCCTTAATGTGTCTGTAAATGATCTTAAGAAAAACTATAAGAACCTTAATGTTGATTTTGACCTCTGGAGAGGTGAATCAGATGTGCATGATGTAATTCCGGGAATGGTTGATTACATGAAGCAGCACGGCTACGCACATGAGAGCCAGGGAGCACTTGTTGTTGATGTTGCAGAGGAGACTGATACAAAGGAAATTCCTCCTTGCATGATCCTTAAGTCAGACGGAGCTTCACTTTACAATACAACTGACCTTGCTACTATTCAGCAGAGGATGGAAGAGTTCAAGCCTGAAGGTCTTATATATGTTGTTGATAAGCGTCAGGAGCTGTACTTTACACAGGTTTTCCGCTGCGCAAGAAAGACAAAGCTTGTTCTTCCCGAGACAGAGCTTCATTTTGTAGGCTTTGGTACAATGAACGGCAAGGATGGAAAACCCTTCAAGACAAGAGAAGGTGGCGTAATGCGTCTTGAAAAGCTCATCGCGGAAATTGATGAGCAGATGTATAGCCGTATCAAGGAAGGCAATCAGGAGATTGATGATGCTGAGGCAAAGGATACAGCCCACAAGGTTGCTCTTGCAGCAATCAAGTATGGAGACCTTTCCAACCAGCCATCCAAGGATTACATTTTTGATATTGATAAGTTCACATCCTTTGAGGGAGATACCGGTCCGTACATTCTTTATACTATGGTACGAATCAAATCTATCCTGTCTAAGTATGAAAAAGAGGGTGGAAACGTTAAGGAAGCACTTCTTAGAAATGCAGAGTCTGCAGATGAAAAGAACCTTATGCTTCTTATAACACGTTTTGCAGATGCGGTTGAAAGTGCAGCAAGAGACCTTATGCCTAACAGAATTTGTGCATATATTTATGAGCTTTCAAATGCACTTAACAGCTTCTATCATTCAACTAAGATCCTCACTGAGCCCGATGAGGAGAAAAAGAGCGGATATATCGCACTCCTTAACGTGACTCTTAAAGTACTTGAAGCAGGAATTGACTTACTTGGCTTCTCTGCACCTGATAGAATGTAATAAAGAAATTTGAACGCGAGTTTTGTGAAAAAATGAATAACAGTCATTTTTTTAATGGAAACGCTAATCGCTCTATGATTTAATAAATGCGATAAAAAGCATAGGCTCACGGAAATGCAAAGCCGTCAAGTACGGAATATGAATGGATTGGTTCATATTTCGTACTATTGACGGTTTTTTTATGTTGTATACTGATACAGCATGTCAAATTATGGGATATTTTGATTTGTTTTACATGTATGGATAAGTTGTTTTATTTCGTCAAATGGGAGGAACAGATGATGAAGTTTTCAATGGCTAAGAAAGTTATGTCATTAACACTGGCGATGCTTGTGTCAGCTTCAGTAGCAATGCCGGGTTTTAATAATTCAATTACCGTTAAGGCAGAGAGTAATGCCAAGACTATAACAGGGTTAGGGACAGGGACGATAGGTAATCCTGCAAATGGAGCAGGCCAGTGGGATTACGTATATTATGGGAAATATGAGGGGAAAGATGTTAAGTATCGAGTTCTTTCTAATGACTGTATAGATTTCAGCGATTATAAGAAGTTAAGTAAAAAAACAATGCTTCTTGATTGTGATAGTGTCCTTTACCATAAAATCCCGGGGACGCCAGCAAATTTGCTTGAGGATTTAAATGATCAAGGATTTCTTGATGCAGATGTTTTTACAGATGCGGAGAAGAAAGCTATAGCTTTCAGTAGAAAAGAAGGGAAATCAGACTCAGATGGAAAAGGCATCGATGGGGATTTTGCTCAATTAAAGGAAATGAAGATATTTGTCCTTGATCCTAAAGAAGTAACTAATTTAAGCTATGGTTATGCGAATGATGCAAAGGATACTAATCGTATAAAAAAGAACATACAAACAGGACATGTTGACGATTGGTGGTTGCGGCTTGGCAAAGAAGGAAAAATTATAAACAAAAAAATGTATAGGGTAGATGGATTAGGATATATTGATAGTAGATCTGTAAATGATTCTGAGGGCGTTAGTCCAGCATTCAACTTGGAAAAGGAATCTATATTATTTTCTTCATTAGTTCCTGGTACTTCTAATGAGTATAAGCTTACGCTCATTGATGATAAAATGAGTAGTCTTGAAAGCAAGGGTATTAAATGCAAATTGAATGATGATGAGGCGACCATTAGCTTTGCATATAATGAGGAGACAGTGGATGATTCTGTATCATTTTCAGTGGTTCTGTTAAAAGACAGATATGAGAGAGGCAAGACAGTTGACAATTCATCTGAATTTGCCTATATCCCGATTACTCTTTCCAGCGAAGGTCAGGTGGGCTCCGGAAAGAATAAATACCACATGATGAGTGGAACATTCAAACTCCCGGAGCAGAGTAGTGGCCTTAAATTTGCTTATCTTATATATGAAAAAAACAATGGTTCAAAAGAAACAGATTATGCTTGTGCCCCTAAATTCTTTGAACTTGATTCGGGAAATCATGTTCATGCTTGGGAAATAGATTACCTTGGTGCAGGCGATGATAATGCCACTGTCAGATGTAAGGATTGCTCTGAAAAGTATAAAATATCAATCGTAGCTGCATCAAAGCAGTACGGGGATGATGTTTCCGTAACAATTAATAAACCTGATGATCTTCCTGATGAGATACAGGTAAGTGATGTCATTTATAGAGATGGTAATGGGCGCGATATAGATAAATCAGAAGTTGGCGAGGTAGGAGAATACACAGCGGTCGCTGTTATCAGCGTGGTTGATGAAAATGGCGATAATCAGGAAGTAGAAATTGCAAATAATTTTAAAATTACACCGATTGTCCTTTTACCTTCTATGGTTAAATTGAGCGAAGACAGATATGTATATGACGGAACAGCTAAAACACCTGAAGTTACTGTAGTAGTAAATGGCAAGGAATTGAGCAGGGATGAATATGAGGTAGAGTATAAGGATAATGTAAATCCAGGCCTTGCTACAGTTAAGGTTTATTCAAAGAATCCTCATTATACTGATCAGGTTATAAAAGAATTCCGTATAGTGAATCAATCTGTTGAGGATAAAGAAAAAGAAACAAAAGCTAAGATAGAAGATAAGCGCCAAAAAGTAGATGAAACCAAAAATGACATAAAGGATAATGAAACAAAAAGCGACAAAAAGGAAAATGATGTAGAAACCAAAGTCAAAGATAAGGTTAATGATGCAAAGAAAGTCGCTAATAATACTTCCGGAACTTCAAGTAAATCCGAGAAGAATGAGATAGTACAGGTCAATGCTGCAACGATGCACAATGCAGGTGAAATCATTAATGGCCTTGGGGATACCTACATGGTTACATCCAATGATGACACTGATCTTACAGTAACATTTTTGAAGGCGAGATCAGAGACCATCAGTAGTATAACAATTCCAAGCACAATAGTAGTGGATGGCAACGAGTACAGAGTTACCGAGATTGCAGAAAGCGCTTTTAGTGGTAACAAAAAGCTTAAGAAGGTTACTATCGGTGATAATGTCGAAAAGATTGGTGCTAACGCCTTCTACAAATGTAAGAAGCTGAAGAAAATCAAGATCGAAACAACCTATCTGAAAAAGAGTAATGTCGGCAAGAATGCTTTCAAAAAGATACATAAGGAAGCAAAAGTCACAGTACCGGAAAATAAGTATAAGTCTTATAGGAAAATGCTTAAATCAAGAGGTATATCAGGAGAGAATCAACAGATTAAAAAGGCTTCTGAGTAAATAAAAATGACGGGTGAGGTTCCCCTCATCCGTCACCTTCGGTGACACCTTCCCCCCAGGGGGAAGGCTTTTTTTACATAGTCACATATTCAGCAAGCAATTTGTAAGTATTCTTTATGCCATCAATATGAGTTCTCTCATAACCATGACTTGCTCTGGTGCCGGGACCGATGGCTGCATGCCTGATATCGAAACCTGCAACGAGGGCAGGATCAGCATCAGTGCCATAGTGAGGAGTGAAGATATCCGGAACATAGTCAGCACCTGACTTTTGGCCCGCTTCTTCAAGTTCCCTGGTCATATCCAGATTGTAAGGAAACCGACTATCCTTCCAAAATACGGAAACCTTTCGCTCGGAACTTGTCTGCTCAGGACCGATGCATGCTATATCGATAGCGAGGAAATCCTTAACATCCTCAGGAATGAGGGATCCGCCATGTCCAATCTCTTCATAGAAGGATATATAAATGTAAACCTTGCGTGAAAGCTTGATTTTTCCATCCTTAATATCGTGGAGCAGCTCCATAAGGACTGCTACGAGAGCTTTGTCATCTACGAAATGGGATTTGATATAACCGTTTGAATAGATGAATCGGGGTTCAATTGCTACGTAATCACCGATATCAATTCCAAGCTTTCTAACATCGTCTGCGTTTTTTACATCCTCATCAAGAACGACAAATGAGTTTGTATCAAAATTAGCAACTTCCGTGTTAAGCTCATCCTCAGTTACATGAACAGAGGCATTTTTTCTCTGAACACAGCCTGTGAAAACCTTTCCTGAACGTGTATGAACGCGAACGTTTTCACGTTCTGTGTGGTATGCGTAAAGACCACCAACCTTGCACACCTTGATAGTTCCGTCATCATTGATGTGACGAACCATCATACCGATTGTGTCACCATGAGCGGTGATGAGAAGGGGATTACCTTCGCCACCGATATCAGCGAGAATGCCGCCTTTGTGAAGGGTAGTGGTTTTAAAACCGAGTGATTCCATCTCCTTTATGAGATAGTCCTGAAGCTCATGATACTGACCTGTTACAGAGTCAATAGCCAGCTCTTTTTCAAGCTCTTCAAGATAGCGTTTTTCATTAAGTTCGTAACTCATAGATTAATACCTTCCTGGTTATAGATTTAATTATTCAGATACCCTGAAAATGATAATTCCGAACAACATAAATAATCATAGCAAGCATCGCCTTACTCGGCAATACTGCTATGATTATTGCAGATGGATTATTCAGAATATAATATGAATTAAACTATTTTCTTCGGTTATTATGCTGATAATAAATTGCCTTGTCTGCATACATCAGCTTGTCAAGCTCACTTATAAGATCGAAGTTCTGATTGTTTTTTAGATCAAAAACGTCGCCTCCTATAGAAGCTGAGAGTTTATATGGCTTTTGAGAGGAATCATTGTAATCATCAATAGCTTTCAAAATATATTCCTTGTATTCTGTAATAGAATGATGAGAGGTTTTATCCAGGATGATTATAAATTCGTCACCGGCAAAGCGTATCACAACACCATTTGTAGCTACAACCTTATTTAGTATCCTTGTCATGGCAATTAAAGCATTGTCCCCCTCTGTATGGGAATAGTTATCATTGATCAGTTTAAATCGATTCATATCAAGCATAAGTGCAGATATTATTCCGCCGCGATTTTTGGCAGTTTCAATAACATCGTTTAGATAAAATCGGTTAAAAGCGCCGGTTAGTTTATCTAAATATATGCCTTCATTCTGAAGACTGAGAGCGATACAGCAAACAGATACTCCTACACAGGGCCATATCAGTGAGGTGCCGTACCATATACTTTGTCCCAGCATGCCAACTGTTATTGGCATTAAGAACTGCCAGGTTGGGAAAAAGCTCAAATATCGGCCCCGGCGCTTTGCGGCAAAGTATACATGCTGACCGTAAAGAAGCAAAAATGCTTCGGCTACGATATACAGCCAGTAAAGTGGAAGTCTGTAATATCTGTTTGAGTCATCTATTCCAAAAACAATTGGAATGAAAATATTTACAAACAAAATAAAAATCTCTAATGTACATGTGGCTATAAGAAAAGTCTTTTGCCTCTGAGACTGATGTTCGTTTATGTGGTTAGATATTAGTGTTACGTAGGCAGGTCCCAGAATCGCATTTAATGAAAAAAGTATGGAATTACCAAACAGAATAATATAACGGGATATAAGGCCGGGTCTACCATCATGGTAGAAGACGACAGGGTCTACAGTGCAGGCGATGATCACACACACTATCATCATTAAGAGACTCTTGCTTTCTGAATTCTTGGTCTGAATTCGCCACCCCCGACTGAGTAGTAATGCCACCATTAATAAAAAACCTATGATATTTGAAGCATAAACTGAAGTTAGATTTATCATAGTAATAGATTGTCCCCTCTACAATAACAAGCAATATATCAGAATAAAGTCTTATAATTAATGGTATTTTAGAAGAAAAGTAATGTCAATTAATTAAATATAAAAAAATAAAAAAAACATGTTGACATTATTTATCCGGGACGATATACTAATCAAGTCGGTCGACGAAAGACACCGACGAATTGAATATGGCGAGATAGCTCAGTTGGCTAGAGCACGCGGTTCATACCCGCGGTGTCGAGGGTTCGAATCCCCCTCTCGCTATTGTTGAAAAGGCCTAGACTTTTTGTCTGGGTCTTGTTTTTTTATATATTCAAGATGGAAAAATATGGGGTGTATGAATGCACAGCTCTATTTTTGCTACAAATATGGTAAATTATTTATGGAATTATAAAAAATATATACATTTACGGGAGCAGACTTAATGCTATTTTCAAGTACCATTTTTATTTATTACTTTTTGCCGATAATTATCTTTGTATACTATATTGTATTGAGTAAAAAACGCGCATTACAGAATCTCTTTTTGCTTATGGCAAGTCTGGTATTTTACGCTTGGGGAGAACCAATGTTTGTATTGGTTTTGATGTGTTCAATTATCATTAATTGGATGGCAGGGCTCGTTATAGCAGCAAATCTGGGGAGAAAACTTTCCAAAGTGGCTCTTGGAGTTGATATCTTTTTTAATCTCCTTATCTTATTTATTTTTAAGTATCTGAATTTTTCAATATCTTTATTACGGAGTATAGCAGGTTTTGATATACATATTGCTAAAATAGGATTGCCCATTGGTATTAGCTTTTTTACATTTCAGGCTTTATCGTATGTTATAGATGTATATCGCCAAAATGGTAAAGCTCAGACTAATTTGTTAAATGTCGGGTTATATATATCTTTCTTTCCGCAGCTGATAGCCGGTCCAATAGTTCGATATGAAACTGTTGCTCATGAGATATCAAAGAGAGTAGAGACACTTGATGATTTTTTTGATGGATTTGCAAGGTTCGTAATAGGACTCTCTAAAAAGGTGCTGCTGGCTAATAGCTTTGCTATTGTGGCAGATCAGGCATTTGATACAGTCAGGGACACTGGGAGTATTTCTGCATTATTTGGGTGGTTGGGCGCCATAGCATATACTTTGCAAATATTTTTTGACTTTAGTGGCTATAGCGATATGGCTATTGGCCTTGGGAGAATGTTTGGATTTCATTTTCTGGAAAATTTCAATTACCCTTACATATCCACTTCTATATCGGAATTCTGGCGTAGATGGCATATTTCATTAGGTACTTGGTTTAGAGATTATTTATACATACCATTAGGTGGGAATCGTTGTAGCAAATTGAGAAATACAATTAATCTTTTTATTGTGTGGACATTAACAGGAATTTGGCATGGCGCTAATTATACTTTTATAATATGGGGATTAATGTATTTTATTCTGATAGTCGTTGAAAAAAACTTATGGAAAAGTAATAAGGTTAGTAGGGTTATAAGCATCTTTAGATGGTTATATACTATTTTTTTTATAGTGATTGGATGGATTATATTTAGAGCAGAATCATTAGCAGATGCATATAAATATATGAAGAATATTTTTTTGTTAAATGGAAATTCAATAGTAGATGGTATGTTTATCGGATGGCTTTCTCAATATAAGGTTTTATTATGCATAGGAGTCTTATTAAGTACACCTTTGATAAGATATATTTCTGTTAAAACAAAAGATAATACTTTGATTAGTATATTTAGAGCGACATGTATATGTGGTTTGTTTGTTATTTCTGTAGCAAGTTTGATTGGCAGTTCATACAATCCGTTTATCTACTTTAATTTTTAGATAACATGTAATGAGTATTCTACAAATGGAGGCATGTTTTGAAAAAGAGATTTAATGAAAACTGTATATTATTTGCTTTTGCTGCATTATTCATTTGCATGGGATTATTTGGACAGAGCCTTATTAAAGTAGCATCCGGAACAATTCATATGTTTGTGGCTATAGGACATTTTGATAATGATGGAGTAGCTTTAGCAAAGGCTGATATAGAAAAATCTTCAAGCGACCAGTTAAGGTATCACGACATGATGATGAATGTTGATTCTATAAGGAATAATATATTGGGAATAAAAGTAATATATAAGGATGATACCACAATAGTAAAAACTGATTCGGAATCTTTAATTGAAATTAGCCCTCCTAAAAGCGCTTCAGAATTAGATGAGATAGTAGGATGCATAGAAAAATTAAAGCATGTATCAGAAAATAACGGAGCATCTTTTTTATATTGTGCTATTCCATCAAAAAATAATTATGTTACAACGCCAAGTAATGTCATGGATTTCACTGAAGATAATTACAATGAGTATGTAAAAAAAATATATGATGCCGATATACCTATATTAGATTTATCCAGTATTATGACAGATAAAAAAGATACTGATATTTACTTTAGTACAGATCATCATTGGAAACCTCAATATGGTTTGAAGGCATCGGGTGCCATATGCGAAGAACTATATGATCGTTATGGCTTTTCATACAATAAAGAATATATAGATATTCAAAATTATAATATTAAAACGCTCCCTGATTATTTTTTAGGATCATGGGGAAAAAAAGTGGGTGCATATTTTTCGTGGAATGGTGCAGATGATTTTGATTTAATCACCCCAAAATTTGAAACCAGTTTGGCTTTTGAAGAACCATTAATTGAGAAAAAGAGAGAAGGCGCATTTGAAGAAACTGTGCTTTTTATGTCAAATGTTGAGGAGAAAAATCTTTATAACAAAAGTCCTTATGCTACTTATTGTGATGGAGACTGTCGATTACAAATAATTAAAAATCATTTGAAATTAGATGGTAAGAAAATAGTAATAGTGAGAGATTCATTTGCCTGTGTTGTGACACCTTATTTATCATTGCAGACAAATGAATTACATTGTTGCGATATGAGAGATTTTATTTCTGGTGAAAAAATCAATATGGCTGAATATATTTCAGAAACAAGCCCTGATTATGTTATAGTCATATTTTCGGGTGTTCCAACTCCGGGTAAAGGCGGAAGAGTTGATTTTTTCTAGTGCTATTCAAAAATCCGACTCTTGCTACGATAAAAGGCCTAGGTGTTTACTTGGGTCTTTTTGCATCTTTAAATATCTTTGGGGAGTTTTGCATTATTCTCCATAATTGACTTAATAGTATAAACAACCTACAATGAAGTTGAAAAAGGAATAAAGGAGGTTGTTTATGAGCGATCTTGAAAATACTTTATTAAAAACGAAAGAAGACTTACTCATAAAAAAGAAGATTTTAGATTGCAATATTAAAAAATATAGTTTACCGGGATACATAAATAAGAAATGTATTAGGGGAAAAGATACTTTTTATCTTCAATTTAAAGATGCTTATTATAGAATGACCTCTGTATATCTATCTAAGGAAAAACTTGCTTTGTGCGAATACGCTTTCAATAAAAAAACATTTTATGAATCTCAATTAGTGGATATTGAGAGTGATTTGAAACTTTTAGAAAATATTCAAGCAGATGAAGCTGCTATTGCTGAAATGCCAATAGGAACAAGAATAGTGGATGATGCAATAGGGATTAGTGCTAAGTATAAAATGCTTTTTCAGATTAAGGCAGATGAGGTAATCGGGAGGTATACAATAACTCTTTATGGGAAGAAAGAGAACTATGAGGTTCCTATGATTTATGTGAATGAGGATTGTCATCATAGGATACTGGATTATATTAAATCTGCGGCATGTATTGTGGATGAAGCAGTTGAAAAGATGATTGAAGAGGTGAAAATACATACCAGTGATACTTTTTGTGAATCTTCGAGAGCTCAGACTAAGACTGGTGTTAAGTACTCATATGAGGAATTGGATCTGATATATCTGGTAAGCTTTTACTATAAGAGAAAAAAATACACTTTGGAATACACACCATATTTTTGTAAAGAGGAAAATAAGAAAAAGCTTGAAATAACCAGAATGGGATTCTTTGTTGAGAAGTTTTTAGATAGGATGAAATTTGACGAAGAGGTATCAAAATATCATGAGCGTAAACAGAATGTTCGTATTGAAACAGAAAAATCATGATGTCGCTGTATTACAGTTATCGCATGATGGTGAGATTGAGAATTATGAGATAATTAACCCTGCCAGAATGCCTTATCTTGGTTCGACAGAAAGGAAACATTTATTTGCATGGTGGAAAGATAGAGCAATTCCGGAGGGAAGAGACAGGCTCATGGAACTTCTAAAGGAATATAACTGTGAAAGTCCGCAAGAATTGCTTATGAAAAATCTCGGTCTTAGCCTCACGGATACATACTGGATTTCACCGGCAGAACTTGACCTTACATGGGAAGAAGTGAATCTTTTTAAAAATGGCGAGAGTAAAGTTGATTTTCATGATGGAGAGGGAAGAGTACATTACTCAAACAGTAGAGATACAGCACTTGGCGGACATCTTGAAAAGCATTCTGTACGAAAAGGTGGGATATGGTACCTGGATAAATATAGTGATCCTAAATTGCTGAATGGTATTTTGAATGTTAATGAAGTATTTGCTTCATTGATTCATGAAAGACAAGGCTTTGCAGAACATGTCAGCTATGAGCTTATAAATGAAGATAATGAAAAAAATAAACTTTGCAGGTGTAAATATTTTACAGATGAGAATAGAGAGCTGGTTTCTGCATATGAAGTGACCGGCGGCTTTAGATCTCTTAAGGAATATAGCGGGGAAGATGAGCTTGATCATTTTATTACTGTTTGTACGGAATTTGGACTTAATAGAGATTATGTACAAAAGTTTATTGATTATATGATTTTATCGGACTTTGCAATATCCAATTCTGACAGACATTGGAATAACTTTGGAATACTCAGAGATAGTGAAACATTGGAGTTCATCTCGCTTGCACCAATTTATGATAATGGCAATTCTATGTTTTATGATGCTTACCATACCTTAAACAGAGCTACTATTTTGAAAATTGAAGATTCCGGAATCATGAAACGGGAGACAGACAGATTAAAACTGGTAAAGTGCAGAAAACTTTTAAATGTTGAACTTTTACCATATCCGGAGAAAGTCGAAGGATTCTATATTGAACACGGTATAGATGCGATGAAAGCGAAAATAATAAAAGAATCATATGCGAACAAGATTGATCTGCTGATGGAATATCAGTATGGGTTGAACATTGGCTATAATACAGAAATGTATGAATATGGAGCAGAGGTACCAGTAAAGAATAGGAAATTTAATAAAAATTTTTTTGACGAAAGACCGGAGCTGCTGACAGAGGAGATAAAAAAGGAGATGAAAGAATGAAAGTGGAGTTCACATTTTGTTGCTAAAAAGCTAAAAGTATCCAATTTAACTATTTTGCATATACCACAAAAAACTATTCGGTTTACATACTTTTTTAAGACAAATGTCTATTCATAAATTTCCCAATTGATGATATTATGTGAGAGATTATGTTTAGGGGATGAAAAAAGGATGAGTATGAAAGTAAGTGTAATTATTCCTGCTTACAATATCGAAGGTTATATTGGAAAATGCCTCGATAGTGTGCTTGCGCAGGACATCGATCAGAGTCAGATGGAAATAATTGTCGTTGACGATGGTTCAACAGACAAAACAGGGGATATCATTGATGAATATGCATCAATGAATGAGAATATCAGGCCTATTCACAAGGAAAACGGAGGAGTATCTGCTGCCAGGAATGATGGAATAGCAGCTGCTTCTGGAGAATACATTTTCTTCTTTGATGGAGATGATTTTCAAGAGAAGGAGACCTGTAGGGAACTAGTTGAGATAGCTGATAGAGAAGGTGTGGATGCTGTAATCTACGGTTATCACAGATTTGAGGATGGTAAGGTATATGAGACTAACTATCCCAGATTTGATAAGAAAGTCTATGAAGGTAAGGCAATTATAAAGGAAGTAATGCCTGCATTTATCGGTCTTTCCAATAAAGATATCAATAACTGGCTTGCAGGGAAGCCTGATTCTCTTTTTGTTGAAAACCCTGCTATGTGGCGCATTTTATGCAAAAAGAGTGTGATAACACATAATACGCTTCTGTTCGATCAGACATTGAAAGTCGGTGAGGACACCTGCTTTATTTCAGAATATCTTAGCTGTTGCAATAAGGTTTACGTTCAGCAGAAGTGCTATTACTACCTTGTGACAAGATCAACTTCGGCAATTTACAGATATGAGAGAGAACCTCTTTCGAAGCTTGAAGGTAAGAAGAAGCTTAATGATGCCAGGGAGAGACTGGTTAACCGCATTAAGGAGAGATCCGGGGTAGATGTTACAAGTACCTTTGCCGGAACTATAGTTATGTCTGCAGTCGAGGTGGCATTTAAACTCTCTGCGAAGGATGAAAAGCATTCAAGAAAAGAGCGTTATTCTGCTTACAGAAGCTTTGTCGACGATAAGAGAGTACGAAAGCTTATTAAGAACTTTAAGATTGGCAAGGGATCTCCCGTTAAGAGAGTTCCATTTATAATGCTTAAAAATGGTTGGTTCGGAATGCTGTTCCGTGCAACAGAAATGCTTCATGTTGTGGGGTATGAGTTTAAGAGGTAAGAAAAGGTAATAAACATGCGAATCGCATTTTTGAATTTATGTCATACAGATCCGGCATTGGTGGCAAGGTGCGCAAGGCGCCTTTGCACTGATCCGGATTTTGATATGTATATACATGTTGATGCAAAACAGGACATAGAGCCATTTAAGAAACATTTAAGTGGAATTGAAAGGGTATTCTTTACGCCAAACAGATATAAGGTCTATTGGGGAGGCTATAATGCAATACATGCAAGCTTTGAACTCCTTAGGACTGCACTTTCAAGTGACAGACATTATGACTATTTTGTGATGATGCAGAATCTGGATTATCCCATAAAGAGTAATTCCTACATTAAGGAATTTTTTGATGCGAACAATGGGAGAGAGTTTTTAAGAGGCTGTCCAATAGGAGGAACAAAGGACTGGGAGTTTTCTCGCAAATATAAGCTTTACTACATGAAGGATAACCCTTATGGTAAAGCATCTAACAAGGATCCGCATAAACTTTTTATAACATTAGTTTCAACTATATTAAGTCTTACTACTATTGGATTTAATGGAACAATAAAAGAAAAAGATGGCAATTACAGAATCCATTATGGCTGTGCACAGTGGGCAGTAACCAGGCAGTTTGCAGAGTATCTTGATGAATTCGAAAAGACGCATTCGAGATTCAATAAGAAGATGAAGATAATGCAGTTTCCTGATGAGGAGTATTTCCATACAGTTTTGCATAATTCTGGATTTAAAAAGAATTGTATCAAGTATGATGAACCTGAACAGAGATGGCTTGTCAATTGGAGAAACCTTACTTATTTTGAGTTTCCCAAGGAAGTGACGGTGCTTACTAAGGCGGATTATGAGAAGCTTAAGGGGGAGCCGGATCTTTTTTGCAGGAAGGTTAGGAGTGATGTTTCCGGAGGGCTATTAGATTTGCTGGATTTGGATGCGCAAATGAAATGAAGGTTGAATATATTAGTTTGTATAGGAAGAACAATAATGCCAAAAGATTATTTTCTGGATATAAATACATGCAAAATGGTAAGAGCTATAATGGCTTTACTTATAGTAATCCATCATTTGAGCCAGTATGTCTATTTAGGGGGACCGTTTAATTTTTTATTTGAACAGATAGGAAATACATCGATGGTCATATTCTTTTTCTACTCTGGATATGGACTGATGACAAGCTTAAATGCTAAAACGGATTATTTGAATTTTTTTTTGAAAAGAAGGCTTAAATTAGTAGCTGTTCCATTCCTTATAGCAAATATGATCTTTTTTGTTCTTCTTTTTTTGTGTGGAGCAATAGATTCATATATTAGCAAAATTACAGATATGAAAATAGAAGAAGCACTCATCCCAAATTCCTGGTTTGTTATAATGCTCGTGGTGATGTATGTTATATTCTACTTGAGTTTTTTTATGACTGAAGATAGAAAAAGTGGATTATTATTGTGTATTATTTTTGTATTAGCAATTGCGTTTTTTTTATGCGCATTTGATTTTGGAAAGTACTGGTATTCTTCTTTGTTTTCATTTGTTTTTGGGCTACTATATGCTTCTAATAACGTGATATTTAGCAACTTTTTTATAAACAAGAAGAGTATGAAAATTTTGCTGACAGCTTTGGTATTTATTATCCTAACCAGTGTAGGAAGAAGAATTTCGAATGACTATATAATTCTTATAATTAAAAATGTGAGAGCTATATTGGCGTGTATGTTAGTGTTATGGGGTAGCATGCTGATAACGCGTAGATATAGGCTTTTGGAGTATATCGGAGATATTTCGTACGAATTATTTTTATATCATGGAATAGTTATGAGGATACTGAGTTTGTGGATGAGTTCAGTATTGCTTTTTTTGATGACATCTATTTTATTGTCATTTATAGCCGCAGAGATATTTCATCATCTGGATAATAAAATGTTACGAGACTAATATTTAATCTCTTTGGGTAAAAATTCTGTAAGCCCGCAAGTGTGTCATGAAAGTTGCCGACAACAAGCAACTTTCATGACACACTTGCGGGCTATGAGGCTTCTACTAACGGAGATTCTGCAACAACAAGATAAGAAATCTTAAGCTCATTCTATGGTTATAATACATTTCGAAAAAAGTGATCATTATAATAAGTAAGTAATCATGTTTTTACAGCACATAAATTGATATCTAATCCTCACAGAAATGATGGGGATTTTGATATTATATACTCATGATTGAAGACTTGTTGTTAATCATTTTTGAAAATATAGTCAGTAATATTGTTTAATGCATTTGCGACTATCTTTGTAACATGCTCTGCAAGAAGAAAAATAAGTCTTTGTATAGTGAATTTATAGACAATACTAATTATGTAGGATGCTAAAAACAAAGCTAAAGAGAATAATACAACTTCTAAAGCAATGTAATTAGTGTCATATTTTGACAGAAGATATGCCCAAATCCTGATACGCGTAAAACGGCGAAAAAAAAGATTTTCATGAATAATGTAAATTAGTAATGAAAAACTCGCAAAATGATTAATGACAGGATTGTAAAAATCGAGTTGTCTAAATAAATTGAATAAAGCTATAGATGAAATAACGATAAAAGGGTTATTATTTCGTGATGTAATAAGAGCTTTATTATTAAAATGTTGGTATTTTAGACCAAGATAATATACAACACAGAAGAGAATAATGGTTCCAATAACACCTATAATAAGTAGTTTTTGATTGTTTGATTTTGTATTTGACCAATTATTTGCATATTTCTTCATAAAAGATACAATAAAAAATAAAACAATAAATAGTATTAGGTTATTGTAATATAAAAGATCATCCCGATAAAAAGTTATTATGCAATAGAAAAAGAACGAAACAATACAAAGTTTACAATGAGTTTTTCGATTTAAAGTGTCTGAGATAGTGACCAAAAAGGGATGTAAAAGATAAAAAATAACATAACAAGTAATAAACCAATTAACGCCAAAAAGATTTGGTAAAAGAGCAGAAGTTTTTAATTGCATTGTCGGCTTTTCACCGATGATGGAATAAATGATAAAAAAAAGTATAGAAAAGAAATATACATCCATCATAATGCTTATTACTTTATTTAATTTTACTTTTTTTGAATCACATAAAAACCAACAGGAACAAATTATGAAAATATCATTTCCTAATGGTCCAAGATGTTGAGTTAGCGTAAGCAGAAAATAGTGAATATTTGGGGTAGCATTGCTGATATTTGGGAGTTGCTTGGATAATTCAACGAGTTGATCAGAACCTCTTCCCAAACTGAAGCATACATGAAATATAACAATAATAATAATTGCTAATAATTTTAATAATTCGATACCGGATGATCTTTTTTTTGTTGCATGCGCTATTGTTTTCTTACTCATATATAATCCTTTGTTCTTTTTACTATTTGAGTTATTCTAAATTATTTGTATAAAAAACACAATAAGATAAAACGGATTAAAGAAAGTGTTTATATATATAATTTATGATGATTAGTATATGTAATTCTTTCGTAAACAAACGGTGTAAGCCCGAACAAAAAAGCAGATCACATTTATGAGTAACCTGCCCTTTTGTTTGGGCTTCACGCCGTTTTTTAGGATAATCAAACTTTTTGAGGGCTTTGATTATCCTTTCTTCTTTTGTGAAATTTTGGAAACTATCACTGTAAATATAAAGATTATTATTGAGCTTGCTATCGCTCCAAATGCATTCCATCCCAGAACTTTCATAACATATAATATGATAACCTGATGCATTATATAAACGTAAAAGCTTGAGTTCCCTATTCCTATCAATATTCTATTGTCTAATATCCTGCTTAAATAGCCTTTTTCTTTTGAAAAAACATATACTATAAGAATTGAACATATAAATATAGTCAAATAATCATATTTTCCAACTTTTTCAAAAAAACCCATTTTAATCAATGTATGATTTAATATCCAAAGCCCAACAGTAACTATCTCTAGATAATTTATTTCCTTTTGCTTTTTTAAATAGACAAATTCTTCAATGTAATTGTATCCCAAAATCATTGCCATAAAGTATTCAAGGTATCTGACTGGTGGAAAAACGTATAGAAAAAACGTTTCAATGGAATGATCCTTAAAAATCATAACAACACAACAGAATAATACCATTACGCCTAAAAACAATAGGGCACTCTTTTTCTTGTCATGTGCCATTTTGATAATTCTTAGACCAGCCAAAGAAAAAGCATAGCAAAATGCAATGCAGGACAAAAACCATCCTACCCCATGAATATCATTCATGTACCAGCCTTTTATAGGAATATATACTTGAATCAAAAGGGCATTAAGAATGGTTTTTGCAATATCTGCGCCCAAAATATTTATATCAAATCCATACTGTGTAATATGGTCATATAATACCAATATTGCAGAAAACAATAGCACTATCAAATGTAACGGATAAAACTTTCTTAATTTTCTGAATAAAAAAGACAATGAGCTACTCATGCTTACATCAATATTTTTATTTTTATAAATATACCCTGTGAGAAATCCTGATAAAACGATAAAAAAGGAAACACCTTCACCACCAGCAGCCAAAAAAGATAATTTATGAATCGCCATATGCGCAATGCAAATCAATACTATAAACACAGCTCTAAGTGATTGTAAAATATTTATTTTTTTCATTTTTGCATTTTTCTGTTCCATATCCGCATCCATCTGTTTGATATTTCTCTTCGGATTATAAAAATATTATAACAATATTTTTATAATTCATTTTTACATATTTATCTATCATCAGGATATATGATAGTACAGTAATTGCAAAAAATCATCTTTTCTTTGTCATTATTTAAATAGAATGTCGCGGACTCGTGAAAAATGATGCCAAAATAGTGAAAAGTACTTGTCGGTTAACTAACTTACAATTATGACAAAATAATAAGAAGTTAGTGATATATTTTTGCATAAATGACAGTATCTTAATTATATAATAAATGCTAAAATCGCATAGGCTAGTTTAGTAATCATATATATGGATTATTGTTCGAAGGCAATATAAAACGATGGGATGGGAAACGAGTTGGGTGTAAATAAAATTGGCCTTATTTTAATTGATAAAAACTTGATGCTGACGGGAACAATTTATGTTTACTTTGGGAGATCATTCTTCAGAAAGTTCCGATTGTTGCTTAGATAATAACATTCACTGCACAAATAAAACTATTTAGTAAAAAGGTTATAAAATATGAAAAAGATATTTAGAAAGAGAGAAGAAAATGCCTGAAACGTATACAAAAAAGAATTATAGAATAATATACACGCTAGCATGTTTTGTCAGCGCATGTATATATATATCGTTAGCTTTTAAGAAAACGATTTGGATGGATGAAGCCTATACTTTTGGGTTGATTCGTAATTCATTTAGTTTTATTTGGGAGAAGACAGCTCAAGATGTCCATCCGCCTCTTTATTATTTTCTGTTGAAAATATTCACTATGCCATTTGGATATAATCTTTTTATGGCTAGAATATTTTCAACTATTCCATACATATTTATTGTAGCTTTTGGTGGATATCAATATAAAAAGATTTTCAATGAAAAAGTAGCTATACTATTTATGATACTTTTTGCATTAACTCCTTTTTGTATGGAACATTCTTTTAATGTAAGAATGTATTCACTTGCGGGGGCTTATGTTTTTATAAATGGTATCTATGCATATAGAATATTTATTGAAGAAAAAAAGACCCATTGGATTGGCTTTGTTATTGGAGGTGTTGGAGCAGCTTATACTCACTACTTTGCATTTGTTTCTATTTGTGTGATTTATACAGTACTATTGTTGATAATTATTCTAAAAAAAAGATCTATGATAAGACTTTGGCTAACTGCAGCAGTGGCGTCTGTTGCTCTATATTTACCGTGGATGAGCTGGTTTATTAAGCAGTTAGCATACAAAGTAGATAATGAGTATTGGATTGACCCAATTACTATACACACAATAATAGGATATTTATATGAGTTATTTGGTAATGGTGTCAGAACTATAGCGATTATTGTTATGCTGGCATACTTTATAGCGTTCATATGTGTATTGAAAACAGATGATGCTAAGTTAAAGATTGCATCAATATTATCATTATCTATTCCAACTTCTACAATTGTTTTGGGAATTGTAGTTTCAATTTTGATTAGACCGGTTTTTATTATTAGATATGTTGTTCCGGCTGTTCCATTTTTGATTACTTTTATAGCAATAGCGATTAACTGTATTGGTAATAAAGCAGTTATGCTTCTTGTGCTTGATGTTGTTCTTATTGCGGGAGTATTTTCTTTTTGCAAAATAATTCGCATCAATTATTCTAGTAATGAAAATATAATCAATTATGAATTCTTTTCTGAGTATTCTGATTGTGAAGCTTTAATCGTTGACATTGATGGTTATGATCCAAGAAATGTTATAGCTTATTATGTAACAAATACGCCTATTTTTAGTGATAGACCTAAAGCACCGGGAGATAATAGTCCTTATGTTAATATGTTTTCATTAGAAAAGTTTAGCATTGATAAGTATAATGAGATTATGTATTTTACTGATTCTGATAATGAGCCAGATAAAGAATTACTAAAAATATATGACTATGAATTGATAGGACATAAAGCGGTATCTAATAACTATGGTAATCTAATTTGGTTTGATGCTTATTATCTTAGCAAGAAATAATTTTAAATTTGATTTTTTAGCTCAAATATTATTGGAAGGTATGAATATTTATGAAAAAAGATGACAATTTGGTGAGTGTAATAGTGCCGGTGTATATGGTTCAGGATTACCTAGACACTTGTGTAACGAGTATAATAAATCAATCTTATAAAAATATAGAAATAATTTTAGTTGATGATGGCTCAAAGGATCAAAGTGGACAAATTTGTGACAAATATGCAAATCTTTATGAGAAAGTTAAAGTTATCCATAAAGAAAATGGGGGGCTATCAGATGCTCGTAATGTCGGGATACAAGAAGCGAATGGTGAATATATTGTGTTTATAGATTCGGATGATTACATTCACCCACAAATGATTGAAAAATTGCTGCAACCTATTGCAGAAGGTAGTGCAGATATGAGTGTATGTGATTATATATATGTAAAAGATGATCAACTTGTAAAACATACAGATGAGAATAATGCAGATATTGCCTATTTGTGTTCATTTGAGGATCGGACAGAATATTTTTATGATGATAATAATCATATTACTTTCGATATTGTTGTGAATAAGATGTATCCACGATCTTTTTTTGAAGATATATTGTTTCCCAAGGGGAAAATACATGAAGATGAGTTTACAACGTACAAATTACTTGAGAAGGCAAATAAAATAGCCTATGTTAAACAACCATTATACTATTATTGCTATCGTGAGAATAGTATTATGGGACAGAAGTTCAAGGAAAGCAATTTAGTTATTTTTGACGCTTTTAGTGAAAGAATAGAGGGGTATATAAAAATGGCTAATTACCTTTGGGCTGCTAAGGTTCTTCGTATGTATAGAATACGATTATCTTTGTTTTTTTATAGTATAAAGGAATATGGTGGTTATGATTACTCGATTTTAGAAGAACCCATAAAGAACTATAAGAGGCTTTTGGGCAAATGCTTTTGGAAAATGCCTGTGACAACGAAAGAAAAACTAATTTTTTTGTTATCGTATGTAAGTCCAAGACTATATTTGATTATAAAGACATAAAAGAAAAGCTTAAAAAGTCGTAAATTGGCACAGAGTGGAGCTGATTACGACTTTTTGATTTTGCTCAAAAGACACAAAAGTATTTTGTTATATTATTATTTTTTTAAAACATATGCCAATACAATAATTTATTGATTAGTGATAAAATTTGACAGATTGACTATACAAATATGTTGGGGATTATAATGCATGACTGACAATATTCATAATTTAATTGAATACGGTAAAATATCTGTTATTGTTCCAGTATATAGAGTTGAACAGTATCTAAAGAGATGCGTTGATTCAATTTTGGGGCAGACATATAAGAATATAGAACTGATTTTGGTTGACGATGGATCAGATGATATGTGCCCTGGAATATGTGACAGTTATGCCAAGCAGGATTCGAGAGTACGTGTTATTCATAAATCAAATGGTGGTCTTTCGAGTGCTCGCAATGAAGGCTTAAAACATGCTACCGGTAATATTATTTCACTTGTTGATTCAGATGATTACATCAATTGTAATATGTATTCTGATATGATGAAGCAAATGGCTGAGACCGATGCTGATATTGTGATGTGTGATTATAAGATTGTTTATACTGAAATTGAGGATGAACAGATAAAAAATGTTAATGATGCTATAAGCGTCTTATTGACAGATGGGAAAGAAGCACAATATCAAGCATATGATTCTTATGAGAAACGAGTCACATATGCGGTAGCATGGAATAAATTATATAAAAAAGAATTGTTTGAAGGGATTACCTATCCAGAGAATAGAATACATGAGGATGAAGCAAGAACATATCAGCTATTTTATAGAGCTAAGAAGATAGCTTATATTCGATATCCATATTATTACTACTTTCAAAGAAGGGATAGTATTGTAGGGAAAAAAATATCAAGAATTAATTTACAATTGTTAGATGCATATATAGATAAGCTTGAGTTTTATAGACTAAACAATGAAAAAGATCTTTGGGAATTAGAAGCATTTCACTCTATGCATATGACATGCTATGTAAAAAGAAAATTTGGTACTGAAAAAATAAGGATAAATTTCTTATCAGAACCACAGTGGAAAAGGCTACGTATCGAGTTGAAACATTATACTGAAATGAATATAACGAGCCTCAGAGAAAAGCTTGAAATCTTCTTTTTTATATCATGGTTTGCTGCCTATTATAAAATATGGAGTATGCTTAAAAAGTAAGTAGATATATTAATAATATTATTATGGAAGGATAACGATGAGTGAATTGGTAAGTGTTGTGATTCCAATATACAATTCTGAGAAATATTTAAGAAAATGCTTAGATAGCATAATGTCTCAAACGTATTCGAATTTAGAAATTATTTTATTAAATGATGGCTCAACTGATAAAAGTGGAGATATATGCAAGGAATATGCTGCATATGACTCAAGGGTTAAGTATATCTATAAGCAGAATGAAGGACAATCGATAACTAGAAATAGGGGAATTGAAGAGGCAAATGGACGATATTTGTATTTTATGGATAGTGATGATTATGTAGAGCGTACATTTATTGAGGATGCGCTAAATAAAATGTCTATTCATAACGCAGATAGTGTTATATTTAATTACTATCATGTGGGTGATGGAGATGAAATCAGAAAAGAAACCGATTTCTTACAAGGCTCCTACAACATAGCGAAGCAGGAGGATAGATTTAAATTTTTTGTTACAGTCTTCTTGTGGTATAAATGTGGATTTGAGGTTTGGAATAGAATATATGATGCAAATATTATAAAGAATAATGACATACGTTTTCCTGTTTTTCAACCAGTAGTAGGAGAGGATGTATGCTTTAATTTATTATATTTCTTGTGTGCAGGCAAAGTGTATGTGTCTAATGACAGATATTATTATTATGCTCACAATGAGGGCTCCACCATGGATTTAAATAATGGTGAAGTACAAATAGATAGATATAATGAGATTAGTAAAAACGGGTATTCGTTCATTACGAATAAGGGTACACTACAGTATTTTGTGGATAATTATGTTTTTATACATATTTTACTTGTGTATCATGAATTAATGCATTACAGCTTGAAGGAATCAAGAAAGCAACTTGAGTTAATCAGCGATAAAGAATATTTTAAGCGTAAGCTTAAGATTTATCCAAAAAATGTTTTTAATATTGTTAAAGCAATGGGGCTGGTAAGGGGAATAAAGTATACGTTGTTGGGGATGTATTACAAAGTTGCGATGGGTAGAGGGAACTGAGCATGGAAAAAACAGCATTAGTAAGTGTGATAGTACCAATTTATATGGTACAGGATTACCTTGAAAAATGTATAAATAGCATATTGATTCAGACTTATGAGAATTTAGAAATTATACTTGTAGATGATGGCTCAAAGGATGAGTGCGGAAGGATATGTGATGAATTTGCAAACAAGGATAAAAGAATAAAGGTAATTCATAAAGAAAATGGTGGGCTTTCTGATGCAAGAAATTTTGGGATAGATGCTGCGAAAGGGCAATACATCGTATTTATTGATTCTGATGATTATGTACACTTCCAAATGATCGAATATCTGATTAAGCCAGTAATGGATGGAGAGGCTGATATGAGTGTATGTGGATTTGTCAGCGTCGATGAAAATGAAGATATTGATATAGAGAAGATAGAATGTAAGGAAACTATTATAATCGATAATTATGAGAAAAAGTCAAAATATTATTTTGAGGATGATTATCTGGAATTTACAGTAGCATGGAACAAGTTATATCCCAGTTTTTATTTTGATAATATAAGATATCCAAAAGGTAAGATACATGAAGATGAATTTACATCGTATCAATTATTGGAAAAAGCTGATAAAGTAGCTTTTGTAAAATGTCCATTATACTATTATGTTAAAAGGAAAAGTAGTATTATGGGTGAAGACTTTAGTATCAAAAATTTAGATCGATTTGAGGCTTTAGATCAAAGAATTAGATATTATGCTAATATGGGTAACTATGATTGGGCAGAGAAGGTTCACTCGATTTATAGAATGCTTTTTATAAATGATATTAGAAGGAGTAAAAAGGGTAAAGATTATGATTTTGCACTATTTGAAAACTCCTTGAAGCGCTTTAAATATACGACGCTCCAGTATGTTATGAGATATCCGGTTTCAATTAGGCATAAGCTTGGATATTTGTTTATGGCTATTTTTCCCAAGATTTATTTAAAAAAAAGAATATAAAGGGAAAGTGAAAAATAAGTGAAAGAAGTTTATTATGGGCAGTAAGAAGAAAATAGCAATAAATATGATTGCTCAGCTGGTTTCGTTTTTTGTTAATCTGGGCATTAATTTTTTGGTAGCACCATTTATTACTAAAAGTATTGGAAAAGAAATATACGGATTTGTTAATTTGGCATTTCAAATGACGGGATATATAAGCATTTTTACAACAGCTTTAAATGCAATGCTTGGGCGATATATAACAGTAAGTATTGGTAAAAAGGATTATCAGACAGCAAGATCATATTTTTCTTCTGCTATGATTGCTAATATAATACTATCTGCGGTTTGCTTTGTACCAGTTACTTTTTCGATATTATTCCTTAACCATTGGCTCGATGTACCGTTAAGGAATCTTTTAGATGTGCAATTGTTGTGGGCTTTCATTTTTTTTGATTTTTTTGCAGGTCTTATAACTAATGGATATGGTGTTTCTACATACGCAGCTAATAGATTAGATTTATCAGCCAAAAGGAATATGGAATCTAATATTATCAGAGCATTAACTCTTTTCGGGCTGTTTGCATTTTTGCCATCAAGAGTTTGGTATGTAGGATTTACAAAATTTATCACTGGCTTTTATCTGATCGCAACAAATATTTATTTTACGAAAAAGTTAACACCTCAGCTTTACTATGAAAAGAAATTGGTTAATTTTTCTGCAGTTAAGGAGCTGATAAAGAAGGGAGTATGGAATACTGTTCAACAGATATCGGCTATATTGGTTAACGGATGTGATACTCTAATTACAAACCTTTACATTAATGCGGCATCCATGACTCTTATGAGTTTTTCAAAGACAATACCTAATTACCTTATGACAATTATTGGTATGGTATGTGGGTCATTTTCTCCTCAGATGACGTTGATATATGCAGAAGGTGATATGGATAAGTTTACCAAATATGTTAAGAGTGCAGTTAAGGTTTGTGGCTTTATTTGTTCTATACCTATTCTTGGATTTGTAGCTTTTGGTTCACATTTTTTTCATTTATGGTTGCCTACGCTTGATCAGGGTGAAATTAGAACAGTGCAGATTCTTTCAGTTATGATACTTGCACAGACAATATTTGATGTATATATATATCCGCTCTATACAGTAAATCAGATTACAACAAGGCTAAAGATTCCTGTTTTAGTTTCACTTGGAATAGGAGTATGCAATATTTTTGGATCTATATTGTTGTGCGTACACACAAATTTGGGGATATATGCTATTCAAATAGTAAGTTCAGTACTTTTGACAGCACGCGTTTTTTTCTTTGCGCCAATTTATGCCGCTTATACATTAAACCAAAAATGGTGGACATTTTATATACCGCTTTTTAGAGGAGCATTATCATCAGTGATTGTATTGTCCGTTTTTGAAATAATTGTACACATAGCTGTTGTAGACTCATGGTTTAAACTTGCTTTTTGGGCAGTAATATGCGGAGTGATTGGATATACAATAAACTATATAATAGTGCTTAATGGTGAAGAGCGAGTTATGGTAAAGCAACTGCTGATGAAAAAAATAAAGAAAAAATAAACAATCTTGATTTATTTAGGGTAGGAGAAATATCATTGAAAGTTGGAATTATGTCAATGCAGAGAATAATCAATTATGGGTCATTCTTGCAGTCGTATAGTCTTAAGAAGAATCTGGAATTTATGGGAGCTTCTGTAGAAATGGTGGACTATCATATAGAAAATCCTTTGGTGTTTTATTTGCAGCCTAAAAAAGAAGGTGGTTGGAAAAGAATTGAAAACAGAATTAAGCGGATATTAAGGAATAGATTAGGATATCCTCATAGGCTTAAGAATGCAATTATAGATAAAAACAAGGAACGTGAGAATAGCATACATCATTATTTTAAGAAAGACTTTCTTCCACTACTTGGAGTTACAGAAGAAAAAAATTATAATCCGGAGTTGGATTTGCTTGTTATTGGAAGCGATGAGGTATTTAATTGCTTGCAGCCCAATCCAGAGGTTGGTTATTCAAAGGAATTATTTGGATATAATAATAACGCCAAAAAAGTGATAAGTTACGCCGCTTCTTTTGGGAATACCATGAAAGAAGGTCTTGATAAATATGGTATATATAGCGAAATATGTGATATGATCCATAAATTTGATGGTATTTCGGTAAGAGATGGAAATTCATTAAAATTGGTAGAGAATATGGGATGCAAAGATGTAAGCAAAAATGTTGATCCTGTTTTTCTTTATGATTATGAAGATGAAACTGATATTGTTGTTCCTGAGACTGGGTATATAGTCGTATATTCTTATAGTTTTCGGATGAATCAAAAAGAATCTGCTGCTATTTTAAGATTTGCAAAAAGGCATAATAAAAAGGTTATTTGTGTGGAGGGGCATCAACCATATATAGAAAACTATGTGGCGCTTAATCCTTTTGAAGTGTTGGCATATTTTAAAAATGCTGACTATATTATTACAGATACATTTCATGGAACCGTTTTTTCAATAAAGTATAATAAGCAGTTTGTGTCTATAGTTCGCAAAGGGACTGAAGAAAATTATGGAAATAGTGCAAAACTTGAGGATTTGCTTAATACTTTTGGTTTAGAAGATAGAGAACTTAAAAATTTGGATGACATTGAGAAAAAATTATTGACGAAAATTAATTATGAACCGATAAACGAGAAGATAGTGTTTGAGAAGAAAAAGTCAATTGGTTATTTAAAACAGTTTGTAGATTGATATAGAAGATATTTAATATGGAATTATGTAATTTAGAAAAATGTACAGGTTGCAGAGCTTGTGAAAACGCCTGCCCCAGAGATGCTATAACAATAACTTTTACGGCTGAGTATAAGTCTGTTCCGGAAATTAATTCAGATTTATGTGTTAATTGTGGAGTATGTAGCAAAGTATGTCCTGTTCTTGGTGAAACAGCATTCAGCGAACCACGGCAGTGTCTTGCAGCATGGACACGTGATATAGATGATCAAACAACCTGTGCTTCAGGTGGCATTGCAACTGCGCTTTATAAAAATGTGCTGATACATGGTGGAGTTATCTATGGATGTAAATACGATGAGGAATTAAAACCAATTATTTGCAGATCAGAGAGTAATGAGGATTTGGAGAGATTTAAATCATCTAAGTATGTCCAAAGCTCTACGGAACATAGCTACAGTCAGGTAAAAAATGACTTGGATAAAGGGAGAGAGACTTTATATATTGGAACCCCATGTCAAATCGACGGGTTGTTACATTTTCTGGGTAAACGATATGATAATCTGTATACGGTTGATATTATATGTCATGGAGTACCTCCTTATAAATATTTGCAGGATTATGTTAAAGCATTAAATTTTAAAGAAAAAATTACTTCTATAGCCTTTAGGGGAAAACAGGATTATTGCTTCAGTATTTATAATGAGGGCAAAAACATATATTGGAGATATTCCGAATTTGATTATTACTTCCTTTCTTTTTTAAGAGGGATAATTTTCAGAGATAATTGCTATCAATGTAACTATGCAAGAAAAGAAAGAATCTCAGATTTGACAATAGGTGACTTTTGGGGATTGGATAAAAAGAGCTTATGCGAAAAATATGATGGGAAGGTATCGGTGATTCTGGTCAACACTCAAAAAGGGCAGGAATTGTTGGATAGATCACATGAGTATATTCATTCGGAAATACGTACGTTGGAGGAAGCGATAAAGTATAATGAACAGTTGAATCACCCAATGCCCGTTCATGCGGATAGAAAAATATTTTTAAATAATCTTAATAAGGGTGTATATAAAGCTCTCTGTAGCACTAAGACTGGAAGATATATAACCCAAAAGAGAATTAGCAATAAAATCAAAAAGGTATTGAAACGGATGTAATAATATAAATCATAGGGGTAAATAGAAATAATTATTATCAATCTGATGTATAATCTGAAGGCCCTATTGAAGCTGCATTCTAATTATATGAGGCTATGATGAAGGAGTGAAAAGAAATATGAGTGGAAAATTGGAATTATATGCGATAAATAAGGCTATTTTAAACGATGCAATAGATAGGATAGTTGTTAAGCTTCATGGAATTAATAAGAAGGAAGGGGCAAAGGCTTTTCTCTGTACAGGCGCAGGTGCTAATGGCGGAACAACGACTGTTGCAATCAATATTGCTATTTCACTTGCAGAGGCTGGATGGAAAACAATATTTATTGATTGTGATTTTAGGAAAGATCAGAAATATAAGCGTATTGATGGTGATGCTAAACCTACTTTTTCGGATTTTTTGACAGGCGATGTTACTGCATATAGCAGGGTAATTCATAAAACTACTGTTAAAAATTTGGACTATGTAGTAGCTGGGGATAGGAATGATAATCCTATAAGACTAATGTGTAATGCAAGAATGGAGTCATTTATTTCAAGTATTAAGGAGCAATATGATTTTATAATAATAGATACCCCGCCTATTGGAATTACAAATGATGCAGAAATATTGATTCCTTATATAGATAAATATATGATTATTGCCTGTTTGAATGAAACAACAAAAAAACAATTTGTTGAAGCAAGAATTCAGCTTGGGGATTATGAAGATAAGTATATAGGCGTGATTGCGAATAGGATGGACATAGTACAGTATAAGAATTCTGTAAAGGATTATGACTATTTCACGCAGCAGAATTTGTTGCAGAAGAAGAACATAGGTATGAGTAAGAGAGAGGGCAAATTAGTAAAATGAGAAGGATGGAAAAAAGACTATTTATAATATTTGCAACTTTTATAATAATCTTTACGTCTGCAAATATTGAAACAGATGCAGCAGAAGAATCTGTACCAACAACAAAAAATGTTGAACAATCACAAGATGCAGGAACGCAAAATATTGAAAGAAAAAAGGGGCAGGTTTATTTGAATGAGCCCTATGATAATCCGGTTCCTATTTTATATGGTTACGAAATTGAAGGTGACGGATATATTACACCGGGTGAAGAGTTTACAATCAGGTTTAATGTTTATAATACTGCAGTGGTTTCTGATGCATCAAATGTTCGGCTTGATTTAGCTCAAAAAGATAACTTGATTTATCCTATCTATGGAGGAAGCAACACGGTTTATTTAGGGTATCTAAAGACTCTTTCTTATTTGGATGGAGAAATAACTATGGTTGCATCAAAAGATATTACAGAAGAAGAACTCCTAGTAAATTTGAATATTTATTATACGGATAATTATAAGACGGAGAATGTTTTGCCTCTTACTCTTGCGCTTCCGGTTTCCACAAGTGGAAAATTAAGTTTGAGTAGTGTTGATATACCTTCAGCAATGTATGTTGGATCAAATAATAGAATAAATGTTACGTATAGAAACAATGGGTTATCTACAATAAATGATGTTGTTCTTCATATAATGGGAAATGGAGTAGAAAGTAAAGACATTTCACTTGGCAGTATCGGTAATGGTTCAATTATGTCAGCAGATGTATATGTTGAATTTCTTAATGAAGGAGATAGTACTGTTGATATGTATTTTACTTACACAGATCAAAGTGGACAAAGTCAGGAGACAGAGGTTTCGACATACAATCTAAAGGTAAATGTTTATGACACAACTACAGCAGAATTATCAGAGAATAATACGATGCAGTTGAATACAACCAATAATGTAATAAGTGTAATAGCTTTTTTATTAAGCGTTTCTATTGTGCTTATATTTTTTTATATCAGAAAAAGAAATAATAATTCTAAGTTAATAGCAAAGGAAGACAAAAATGAGATATTCAAAGGTTTTAGAATTCGTTGATATTAAGAATAGTCTCTTGAGTATATGGAAGAACATAACAAAATGCTTTGTATTGGCGTTTGCTTTTTTGGCAGTAGGAATACTTCTTACATTTAATCAAAGTGTAGAGAATTATTATATTGCTTCTACTAGTTTATACATTGCGGGCAATAGAGATTATAATATGACTGCGTCGGTGGCGCAAACCCTTGCTAGTTATACGTCACTTATTAGAAGTCAGAGGGTTGCTGAAAGAGCTCTTTCAAATATGGGCAATACTAAACTAACCTATAGGACAATTCAAAACATGATATCATATTCTGTATCTGGTTCAGGGATAGATCTTACTATAAGTGCAGCATCTACAGATCCTCAGGAATCAGTTATGGTTGCAAATGCAGTTTCAAATGCGTTTGTAGAAGAAATGAGAACGATGACAGAAACAGATGCGGTACAGGTTCTAAGTGCTGCGTCAAGTGCTGTGGTTTCTAAAAATGGTTTGGCAGATCTGTGGAAACTTCGTCTAATTTTTTTTGCAATGGGATTTATTGGCATGGCAGTGGTGATTTTTGTTAGGGAGTTTATATCTGATAAAATCAGAACTGTTGATCAATGTATTCTTACGGATGAGGATGTTGTTCTTGGTATAATACCGGAAGTTGAGAATAATAATGGCAAATAAGGCGTTATCGATCATTATTCCCGCTTATAATTCAGCGAAATATATTGAAGAATGTTTATCATCTTTAAAGGGATTATTGGCAGAGGAACTGGAAATACTTGTTGTTAATGATGGCAGTATAGATTCAACAGAAGAAAAGGTAAATGCATGTATTATAAACGACGAGCGAATAAAGATTTTCACAGTAGTAAATGGAGGAGTTTCCAAGGCTAGGAATATAGGTCTCGCACATGCATCAGGCAAATATATAATGTTCTTAGATGCGGATGATTATCTTATTTCAGATGTATTTGTAACGATAGATGAAATAGTACATAATGAGACATATGATTTTTCAGCCTTTTCTAGAGATATACTTGAAACTAGTGGTAAAATCAGACATGATACATTCCCTTTTGGGGAAATAGAAACTCAAGATAGAAATATTACAGACTTTATCATGTATGCCAGCTCACTATTCAATGAGTGTTGGGGAAAATTATATAGAAAATCAATAATCGATGAGTGTGAAATACGATTTCCAGAAGGAATACCTATCGGTGAAGACCTAATGTTTGTTATGGAGTATTACTCTAAGTGTAATAGTTTTTTTGTTACAAATAAAAGCTTGGTTGCTTACAGACAGCATGTGGGCAGTGCTATGAAAAGCTTTTCTGTAAATGATAGGCTTAAGTATACTAAGGAAATTTATTCATTTTCAAAGAAATATATCCCTCAGAAATATGAAAAAGATTCTTCGTTCTATAATTTTAAAGTATTAACGAATATTTGTAGGGAGTATTCAAGAAATGGAATCGACATTACTGCAATTGAAACGATATATTATTCTGATATAGCTAGAGAAATATTGAAAAAACTTACAGTAAGGGATATCCCTTTTTATAGATTACATGAGTATATATTATTTAAACTAAAATTGGTGTATATATCGGCTATTTATTACACTATCAAGGCGAAAAGATGAATTCACAAGGCTACCAGAAAAAACACATTCAATTTATCCTATTCTTAATATTTTTATTGGTAATATTTGTTTGTGTGGTAATGAATTATAAAAAAAATCAGACCATTTCTGAAAAAGATGAGAGGGAAGTACTGAGCGAAGAAGTAAATAAAGATTCAGCTGTAACCATTGGCTCAGATACCTCCTTTGAAGAAATGAAGGAAGTATATGCTTCGATAGATAAGGGATTCAACATTGGGAACTCTTTAGATGCTTGTGATTGGAGCTATTTTGGAGATGTCTATAAAACAGGATACCAAGCTGCAGTAGTATATAATACAAATTCATGGTCTGCATGGGACGAATCTGAATATGTATACTTTAACGAAGAAGGCAAGGCTGTGCTGACATGGGATTTATCATCATTAAAGGCTGGTAAAAACTCCTATGCATCAGGATTTTCTATTCAAATGGTAAATCATGATCCGTCGTATGAGGGAACAACTGTCAAATGTAAAGTTGTAAATGTATCTATGCTGGACAGCAATGGAGATATGCTTGATGTCCCGAATGATTGTATAAAAGCTTATGATTTAAGTGTGGTAAATGGGATATGTAGTTTTTGTATGCTCGATTTATCTTCATATGATATGAGGACATCCGATTTATATAGTACAACATTAAAAGTATCACTTGAAATATCTGATTATTATCTCAATACTGCAGAGCATAATGCACTCCTTGAAATGTCATGGGGGAATCCGCAGATATCTGAAGAATTCATCAAGATTCTTAAGGCTGATGGCTTTAATACTATACGTATCCCAGTTACATACTTTAACCATATTTCTGAAGATGGTACAATTGATCCGTTATTTTTGGATCGTGTAGAGCAGGTTGTTGACTGGGTGCTTGAAAATGACATGTATTGTATAACAGATGTTCATCATGACACCGGTAATCAGGGATGGATAAGAGCATCTGAGGCTAATTACAACACAAATAGCGATATAGTTTATGGCATTTTTGTTCAGATAGCAGAAAGAATGAAAAATAAAAGTAATAAACTGATTTTGGAGGGACTAAATGAAGCTGTAAATGATAAATCTAAGTGGAATAGGATACCTTCAAAGGATTTGGCCGCTATGAATAAATGGAATCAGCTTTTTGTTGATGCGGTTCGAAGTACCGGAGGAAATAATTCGAATAGATATCTTTTAATAAATACATATGCGGCTTTATCTTTAAACGAATGCCTTATGAAATTTAAAATGCCATCTGATGAGGCAAAAAACAAGATTTTTGTAGGTATACATTGTTATTATGATGAAGGCAGTATGAAATCAGGTTTTAAAACTATAGAGAAATACGCTGAAAAATATCCTTTAGTTATAAGTGAGTGGGGATTTGGGGCTGGTGTTTCTGAAAGATATACTTTAGTCAAAAATTTTATCGAAAATGCTTATGAGGCAGGTGTTCCGCAAATAGTGTGGGATGATGGGGGCGAGTCTGGTATGGGACTTTATAATAGAATAACAATGGAGAAGTTTTACCCGGAAATAGTTAGTGCTATAGTTGGAAAGTGATAGGTAGATGTCAAATCGTGTAATAGACAAATTAAGCGAAGAAAAAATAAGTTATAAAAACAGCGTTTATTATGCAGCATTTTTAATAATGGTGCTTAAAGGTCTGTGTGCATATTCGGAATTGTTACTATATAGTTTTACTCGTCCTTTTATGACTTTTAGTAATCTTTTGTTTCTGTTTCTTTTAATGTACAAGATGTTTTTTTTACAAAAGTATACTATCAGGCAGGTAATTACTATTTTTCTCTTGGGACTAGTGACTTTGTATAGTGACAGAGTGACGGATATGTTTATTTTTATGCCTAATTTGTTATTTTTAGCATCAACACAGGATGTTGATTTTAAGGGGGTAATAAGGAAGGTATATAAAATTGAAGCAGTTTTCTTGACAATACATGTTATTATATATGCTTTTCTTTGGATTTTTAACAGAGATATTCTCTATTTTTCTGTAAGAATGGAGGATACTGGATATAAATATAGACATCAGTTCCTTCTATCACATGCTAATAGTGCATCGATGCTTGTTTTATGGACTATACTAGGATATCTCTATTCTGAATATGATACTCTGAACAAGAAAAAGATATTCTGTGCTTGGGGGGCTTATGTTTTTCTATATTTATTTACGGATTCAAATTCGGGACTAATTATTTTGACAATAGTTTCAATTCTTTTACTTATCAAAATTAGTTATGGGGGTGTTATAGACAGTCTGGTAACTTTTTTGGCAAGGTATTTGTTTATAATATTAGCAGTTGTTTTCAATTTTATGATGATATCATTTACAAAATGTACAGGTATAGCTAGAGAAATTTGGCTTGTCATTAATAAGGCGCTGACTGGAAGGTTGTTATATGGCGCATATGCATATGATAATTATGGGTATTCATTATTTGGACAGGCTATATATAACAGGAAGGATTATTGGCAGGGAATGTGGATAGATGCAATACCTTGCGATAATGCTTATATGTGGATGGCAGTTGGATATGGTGCGGTATATCTCTTTGTTATAGGCTATCTTTTTTGGAAATATTCCGCATACGCTAAATTTGAAGAAAAAGTTTTAGTAATAGCATTTTCACTTTACACAATGATGGAATTGTATATTACATTTATGTATTATTCATTTTCGGTAGTAATGCTTATGCAATATGTATGGAAGGATAGATCTTTAAAAGGTAAGTTTATTGGAGCTGGATATGGAATTAAAAGGCAGAGTTTACTGGATTGATATAACCAGAGGAATAGCTATTATTCTTGTAATTATTTTGCATTCATGTACTAGTAGAATAAGAGATTATAATTATATTGCTTATCTAATGTATATGTTTACTGTTACTTCTGCTGTTCCTGTACTTTTTTTTATCTCTGGTTACAGTATGAAGCTTAGTAGAGAGAAATATGGCTCAAAGCATTTATGGCTATTTATCAAGGAGAAAGCTTCTAAATTACTTATCCCTTATTGCGCATATGCTACAAGTGTATACCTGATATTTAAAGTAGCGGAAAAAATACCTGTAATTAGTGAATATATAATTAAAATTGGATATGGAAACATGAGTGCTCTTTCTTTTTTGATAGGACTTCTAATTGGAAACAATGTGTTTTCTATTCACTTATGGTTTTTGTATACGTTGTTTTTTTTTGAAATATTTACATATGCTGTTTGGAGGTATAAAAAAAATCATATAGCGTTTTGGATTGTATCTTTTTTTTTGTATGGCTTGTCTTTTTTTCTGGATGATTCATTTTCTATAGCATGGAGAGGTTGTTGTGGTAATTACATTTTTTTTGTGATGGGAATTTATCTGAATAAATCGATAGCAAAGAAAAAAATCATATTGTTGACTGGGTTATGGATGTTTTTTTATTTGGAATATATCATATTCAATTATTGGAGCTATGAGGAAAAACATATATCAAGGCTAATAATTCCTTTTCTGGCAGTAATGGTTATTCCTGCTATGGGAATGAAAATAAAAAACAGCATAGGGGATGTTTTACAATGGGTGGGGCAAAAGTCTATGACCTTATATTTGTTTCAACAGCCTTTTTTTGGATCAGCGTTAGGAACTGTTTTATTCAATGCTTTAGGTGTGCCAGCTCTTTTTTCTATAATTCTTAGCATGTTTTTTTCAATCATAATGCCTCTTTCAATTAGACAGATATTCGTTAAATATAGGTGGTTTAGATTTTTGTTTGGTGTAAAGTGATGTGAATTGCTTTAAGGAGATTATTGTGAAAAAATTATTTGAGAAAAAATTTGAGATTCTATTTTGGATATTGGTAGTGGTGATGTGGATTTCATTATATTGGAAACAATGTGTAATTGACAATCTTAACGATTTTTACTGTCACAACTTATTTGCTAAGCTTATAGTTGAAGGAAAACTCATACTAGTGTATCCAGTATATCATATTTTTGTCGGACTATTAGCTAAGGTTGCAGGTGTGCTTGAGACAGAGGCGAGTGTTGTTGTATTGACATTTGCTCAAGTATTATCAATTCTTGTGGTGGCCCAAATATTAAAAGTATTATCTGATATTTGGGAAAATAATATGGAATTACTATTGACATCATTTATGCTCAACGTAGTTCAGCCAATATTTTTTTATAATTACAAACCAGGTCCGTCATCTGGAAATGGTCTGTTCTCACCAACTATGACTTTTGTAAAGCCATTTGCCTTACTTACAGTTTTATTATTTTATAAAATGTATAAATCAAAAGAATATACTTTGAAAAATCTGATATGTTTTTTTGCAAGTTTACTCCTGACATGCGTAATAAAACCTATGTTTACCATGGCTTTTATTCCGGCTGCAGGTATATTACTGTTGTTAGAAACAATAAAAGAAATTAAATCCGGAAAGGAAAGCATTCAAAATAATTTATGTGGATTTATTATAAAAATATTGCCATTATTCATTATAGGCGTTATCCTCATAGCTCAATTTGCGTTTACTGCATTTTATGATGTACCTACTGATGTGCTTCCGGAAGGTGTAAATTTGAGCTCAGATAAAGAGTCACATATACGGATAGGTTATATGCGATCTTGGAAGCTAGCTGTTGATAATGTGTATATAAGTATTTTGTTTGCATATTTGTTTCCACTTATTGTGTGGGGAATAATATTATACTATCAAAATAGAAAAAGTATTGTAGTGAAAGAGTGTTCTGGAGAAAGACTTGTTCCGTTTAGGAATATAACAATTTCGTATGGTATTATTTCGTTTTTGTATATGGCGTTTCTTTATCAGGAGGGACGAGAGATAGATATGAATTTTAGAAACGCATGGGTAGTAACTTTTAATTTGGCTTTTATTTTTGCTTATGTTTATTTGCGAGAACTTCGAAAAATTGTTCAAGAGAAGAATCGAAAGAGTAATATTATATTTGCAATGTCATATGTATCATTTGCAATACATATGTTTTTTGGAATAGCACTAATAACCAAATATATACTTGGATAATATGTTTTCAGATAAGACTTATATATTAGTATTGGAAGGTGAGTAATGCACGCATATTTAATTATTGCACACAATAATTTCCCACAACTTAAATTATTACTAAAGGTCTTGGATTATGAAGATAATGATATATATATACATATAGATTTAAAGGCTGGTGATATTAATACTGAATATTTATGTGAAGGTATTCAGTGTGCCAAAATAACGTTTGTGAGAAGAATATCTGTTATTTGGGGGGATTATTCACAGATTGAATGTGAAATGATTCTTCTTGAGGCTGCTTCTCAGGGGGGCTATGACTATATACATCTTTTGTCTGGCGTGGATTATCCAATTAAATCACATGAATATATTAATCAGTTTTTTGCTGAACATAATGGTAATGAGTTTGTACATTTTGAAACAAAAGGGCTTCCTGATTACGAAAAGTATAAGGTTAGATATTGGTATTTACTCCATAAGTATGTAGGTCGTGAAAAAGGCAGCGAATCTTTAGTTGCAGCATTACAATGGCTTTTTGTACATATACAAATGGTGTTTGGAGTCGATAGGACCAAAAACAAAAAGATTAAATACTATAAAGGTGCGAATTGGTTTAGCATCACAGGTGATTTTGCAAAATATATTGTTTCCCAAAAGGACAAAATATATGACATTTTTTCGTATACACATTGCGGTGATGAATTCTTTATACAGACAATGCTTATGAATTCTGCGTTTAAAGACAAGTTATGGATACAGTCTTTTAATGATGATTATGATGGTTGCCTTAGAATGATTGATTGGGAAAGAGGAAAACCTTATATTTTCAGGGAGGATGACCTGGATATACTTAAACAATCAAATGCATTATTTGCACGAAAATTTGATTTGAAAATTGACGAAAAAATACTCGATTTATTAAATCAAGAAATTCTATAATTTACTTTTGAATAGATTTATTTATGGCATTTTGTCTTTTTTATAAAGATTATTTCTGATAGGATAATTATTTATTGTAGTTGAATTTTGATGAGGCAATTTTACTAATGAAAAAAAATAATTCAAAAATAGACATTGTGATTCCCTGGGTAGATGGAAATGATCCGGAATGGCTGGCTGAGAAAAGTCTGTATGAGGATAGAGGTTCTGCTGATGATGAATGGGCAAATTCTGCTCAAAGATTTAGGGATTGGAACTTAATGCGTTATTGGTTTAGAGGAATAGAAAAATATATGCCTTGGATTAATAAAATTTTTTTTGTGACATGGGGGCATGTTCCTGAATGGCTTAATACTGATCATGAGAAACTTGTTGTGGTTAATCACAAAGACTATATACCAAAGAAATATCTTCCTACTTATAACTCCAATGTAATAGAGCTAAATTATCACAGAATAAAGGATTTATCAGAAAATTTTATTTTGTTTAATGATGATGTGTTTGTTATTTCACCAGCAGAGGAAGAGCAGTTTTTTAAAAATGACAAACCCTGCTATATGTTATTAAGTGAAATCGCATATAATTATGATTTGACAAGTGGTTTTTATCATACGGTTTTTAACAATTTAGGAATTATAAACAAACATTTTGGCCTTCAGAAAAGGAAGATGAAGGATTTTGTAAAATGGGTAAACCCTATTTACGGTTTTAGAAATATGCTTACTAATCTTAATAAGTTTCCTTTTAAAAGAACTGTTGGATTTAAGGACTATCATCTTACTATTCCACATAAGAAAAGTGTTTTTGAGCTCCTATGGAGCTTGGAAGATGATACATTGGATTTTGTTTGTATGAACAGATTCAGATCGCCGTTGGATTTATCTAATTGGCTTATGAGATATTGGAATTTCATGACGGGTGAATTTGAACCTATCAATGTAGATAGAGTAGGTGATTATACGTCTTTTGTTGATGATAAGTCAGTTGAGTATATTTGCAATAAAATAAGAAAACAAGAAAAAACAATATTGGTTATTAATGATACCTTAGTCAGCGATGACGAGCAGATGTTCTTAAAGTGTCAGAAGAAAATCAAGGAGGCTTTCGAAACAATTCTTCCAGACAGATGCTCATTTGAAAAAGAATGATAAAAGAATTGATAATGATGTAATAAGTATGAATGGGTATGTATAGCGTTGAAAGGAAACGATGACCATTAATAAATTATTTAGAAGACCTGTAATCTCAATAATAGCGATTCTAGCTGTGTTAAGTTTTTTACTTACGTCTTGTGTTGGGGATGAAATATATATAGAAGATATTGAAAACCAGCGAGAAGCAGATAATAGTAAAAAAAACAATCAAATTGGAAGCCGCGAGGGAACGGAAGATGTTAATAATTCAGTGACTAGTGACGGCTATAAGCTTGTGTGGAGTGATGAATTTGAAGGTGATTCATTAAATTTGTCA
>JAEEGL011479104.1_pt1 | contig 59542 bp, 52 predicted proteins | sample 9134231 | NCBI WGS metagenome assembly JAEEGL01 (sample SAMN16246548, study PRJNA631951) | gut metagenome | biome: gut microbiome; feature: rumen; material: fiber-attached | host: Bos | place: Iran: Karaj | collected 2018-10
GACAACGATGGTCTTGTCCATCTTGTTGCTGACCACTACGCCGATTCTTTCCTTACGAAGATTTCTTTCCATGACTTAATTATTTCTGGTCTTTTTCTTTTTCAGCGAGGATAGTGATCATGCGAGCTATATCCTTTCTGATTTTCTTGAATTCCGATGTGTTCTCCAATGGAGAGACGGCGTGGTTGAGTCTCATTGTGTCGAGCCTGTTCTTCTCGATCTGGATGCGGTCCTGCAAATCTGCAATGGACATCTCGCGAACTTCAGATGTTTTCATATCCTTTCTTCTCCATTAAATTATTCAACATAATCCCTGCGGACGACGAACTTGGTCGCGATCGGGAGCTTGTGGGACGCGAGGCGCATAGCCTCCTTGGCGGTGGCGAGAGAGACACCGTCGGCCTCGAAGAGAATGCGGCCGGGGGTCACAGGAGCCACGAATCCCTGAGGATCACCCTTACCTTTACCCATACGGGTGTCAAGAGGCTTCTTGGTGAAAGGCTTGACAGGGAATATCCTGATCCATATCTGTCCCTCACGGTTCATGCGACGGGAGATAGCCTGACGGGCAGATTCGATCTGCTGCGCGGTGATCCAGCAGTTCTCGAGGGTCTTGAGACCGAAGGAGCCGAACGCGAGCTGATTGCCCCTCTGGGCCATTCCCTTCATCACGTTCTTCTGTTCCCTTCTGAACTTTGTTTTCTTTGGTTGTAACATTGCCGTATTACTTTAAAATAAAATTTCAAACTTTCTAAAACCCTGATTATCAGTAATTTAACCCAATAATCCCCGAATTTTAGGACTGCAAAGTTAGCAAAAAATAATGGATTTCAAACATTATTTAAAAAATATTTTAACTTTTTCGACCACGAAAATCTCCAATGAAGTATATCATTTTCAATCGTTTATACCAACAGTTCAAAAATAATTCAGCCCAGTTTCGACAATGCTCGCGGAATACTATCTTTATGGCACGTTTTTTTCGGGGAAACACCGGGCGACGCCCGACCGGAAGAAATGAGGACATCGAAAAAGATCGCATTGCTGACCAGCCTGCTTATAGGCTTCCTGGCGACAACCACCGTTGACGCCCAGGAAGAGTCCGTCATTCCCATTCCCATTCCCATGGCCAAAAACGGCGCGGTCTACATGGGTTACAGGATCGAGAAGGGAGACACGGTCTATTACGACAGCATCAACCCGATCTGGATATTTCCAAGAGGGAGAAGAGGAAGAAGCGACCTTAAGAGTTACTATCGCCTGGTCTACAATTTCAACAAAGTCTATCCCTACGCGATCCTGGCCAAAGACCTTACGATGCAGGTTGATGACCACATCGCCGCCAACAGCCTTCGCCGCAGGAAAAAAGAGAAATACATCGGCCAGATGCAGAAACAGCTCTTCGAGGCATACGAGCAGCCCCTGAAGAACATGAGCATATCCCAGGGAAGGCTTCTGATCAAACTGATCGACAGGGAGATCGGACGCTCCTCCTATAAAATAATAAAGGACTATAAAAGCGGGATCACCGCGGGGTTCTGGCAAGGAGTGGCCAAGATATTCGGTAATGACCTGAAGAGTTCCTACGACCCCAAAGGGGACGACAAGATGACCGAGTACCTCGTGGAGAAATGGCGGCGAGGAGAGTTCGACGCCCTTTACTATTCAATATTCTGGGAGATGCCCAAGCATCCCGACATCAAATCGAACACTATAAAATTCGAGGACTGATTATTCACCCAGTCCTTAAGTACCAGGAGCCTGGCACCGGTCGGCAGCGTCATGTCGACCTTGGTGTGGAAGTGCCCGAATATGAAATAATCCACCTTGGTGTTCCTGGAATATTTCAAGGCGAACTTATACAAAGGTTCTTCCTCCCCTTTGAAGTGGTACTCCTCATTCCTCGCGAGACGGCTCCCTTTTGACCAGCCCTTTCCGATCTTGAAGGCCAAGGTAGGATGCAGGAGAGAACTGAACAATCTCTGGCAGAGTTTGTTGCGGAACAGCCATCGCATCAGTTTGTAGCTAAAGTCCCCGGGTCCGAGACCATCTCCATGACCAAGACAGAACGACTTCCCGCCAATCTCGATGAGATACGGCTGCTGGAGAATCCTGATACCCATGTCCTCGAAATAGTGGTAGCACCAGATGTCGTGGTTCCCCTGGAAAAAGAACACCTTGACACCGGCGTCCATCAGCGCCATCAAAGCGGAGAAAACCTTCACATATCCCTTCGGGACCAGATCCCTGTACTCATACCAGAAATCCCAAATGTCCCCAAGCATGTAAAGAGCCCTCGTCTTGTCTTTCGGTATGGATTCCAGGAACGCCACGAAACGGCGCTCCCTCGCGACAGGGTCATTGACATCCAGCCCAAGGTGGACATCCGAGACGAAATAGACAAGGGAGCGGTCCGGCATAGGAATATGGGGACTAAGCCAGGACGAATATCAGGACAGCCACGATCAGGCAATACAAGGCGAACCAGCTGAGCCGGGCTTTTTTCACGAGGGCGACCATGGCTTTGCAGGCGAACAAACCTGCCAGGAAAGCCGCCGCGAAGCCGACAACCAGACAGACAGGGTTCAGTCCTCCGCCTAATTCAGCGTGACCGGTAAGGGCCTTGAGAATGTCAAGGAATTGCTCACCGATGATAGGAACCAGCACCATTAGGAAAGAGAACTGGGCCATCACCTCACGCTTGACCCCGCACAGAAGTCCTGTGGCGATGGTGGTTCCTGAGCGAGAGAGACCAGGCGCGACGGCAAGCGCCTGTCCTATTCCCACGACAAATGCCTGCCAAAAGCTGATTCCATTTTTAACGTTGCTGGCGGGAGAAGAGGAGCCTCTGCCGAAAAAGTCGGACAGGAGCAGCAAGGCGGCGGTGACAAGGAGGCATACGGCGACGGTGGTAAGGCTGTCCCCGAAAAGCGCCTCGACCTGATCCTTGAACAAGAGCCCCACAATGGCGACCGGGATCATCGACACAACTATCTTAAAAACATAGTCGGTCTCATCATTGTATTTGAACTTGAAGAACCCGGACAGAAGCTTGCATATCGGTTTCCAGAACACGACGATGGTGCTCAACACGGTAGCGAGATGGACGGTGACAGTAAAATCCAGGAAACCATCCCCGTCAACACCAAGCAACTCTTTGACTATCATAAGATGACCGCTGGAGCTGACAGGCAGGAACTCAGTAAGTCCCTGCACAATGCCCAACAGGAGAGCCTGCAACCAATTCATATCACTTCTTGTTTTCCTCTTCCAAAGCGGGACGCTTGATGATGGCGATTATCACGATGGCCACTCCGCACAAGATGACCACCGGAGCGGCGACAAGCCTGCGAAAATCAAACATCGCCCAGTTGAACACCTGCGGGTCTTTGACCCCTCCCCCCATCATAAGGATGAAACCGGCCACCATGACCAGGAATCCCATCAGGATCCATTTCAATCCTTTGCGTGTGATCGCCATCTTCGAATTATCCGCCATATTCAAAATCAATAATAAAGATCGTCTTTAGGAAGTGAGACAAGTTTTCCGACCACGAGGTAGGTGCTGACAAGGCAGATCACCACTCCCGACACCACCACTATTCCGATGACCACCAGCAACAGGTCAAGGCTGAACACCTCGAAAAGCTGCGAGATTTCCTTCCTAATGATGAAAAGCGCGGCCAGGAGCATCAAGATGGCCAGCAAAGCGGAGAAAAGACCCTGGAAAACGGCCTGACCGAGGAAAGGACCGCGGATAAAGGACTTCGTGGCGCCAACCAGCTTCATGGTGTGGATAGTGAACCTCTTGGAGAATACATTGAGCCTCACCGTGTTATTAATCAAAACAAAAGAGATGAAAAGAAGCAGGAGCACAAAGACACCCAGCACAAGGGAGATCTTGGCCAGATTGGTGTTGAGCTTGTCGACAAGTGACTGCTGGTAAACAACCTCTTCAACCAGAGGGAATGAAGAGATTTCCTTCTTGACCACTTCCAGGCTGTCAGCGCTGACATATTCAGCCTTAAGCGTCACATCGACGGAAAGAGGGATCGGAGCCGTTTCGAAGACCTCGAGGAAATCCTCGCCCAGCATCTCCGACATCTCCCTGGTACCTTCCTCCTTTGAGACAAGGCGAGTTCCTTTAATAAAAGGACGGGAATCCAAGGTCGAGACCAGCTCCATGGCTTGGTCCTCCGTGGCCTCCTGGGCCATCAGGACTGAAATCTGGACATTCTCCTTGAAGTAATCAGAAACACTTTTGGCGTTGACCAGCAACAGACTGGCAACACCCACGAGAAAAAGCACCAACGTGATGCTTATCACGCTGGAGATCCAGGCCCCGGCGAGCCTCCGCCTTATCAATCTGTTCTCACCTGTCGACATCAGCGTACTCCTCCAAATTGGGTTCAAATATAGTGAATTATCAAAATATGAAAAAAAATTCTTACCTTTGCAGGTACAAATATTTATTATGGGTAATCCCGTCAACAACGTCCTTTTCATAAACTCGGAGATAATGCCGTTCCTCCCCGAGAGCCCGATCGCGTCGATTGGGCGGTATCTTCCGCAAGGTATCCAGGAGAAGAAAAGACAGATCCGGGCTTTCATGCCCAGATACGGCTGTATCAACGAGAGAAAGAACCAGTTGCATGAGGTCATCCGCCTTTCCGGAATGAACATAATCATCGGTGACGTGGACAGAACCCTGGTGATCAAAGTGGCGTCGATCGCTGCCGCCAGGATCCAGGTCTACTTCATTGACAACGACGATTTCTTCCGCCGCAAGCAGACGGCTTTTGATTCTGACGGGAAATTCTTCGAAGATAACGGCCAGAGGGCCATCTTCTTCGCGAGAGGCGTTTTGGAGACCGTGAAGAAGCTCCGCTGGGCGCCCGATGTCATCCACTGTCAGGGATGGATCTCGCACCTGGTTCCCCTCTACCTTAAAAAAGTCTATTACGGGGATCCCATATTCGCCGGAAGCAAAGTTGTCACATCACTTTACAACGACATCTCCTCTGAGACGTTCTCCGCGAACTTCAAGGAGACCATCCCCTTCGGTGGCATCAAGCCGTCCGACGTGTCGCTCATGGACAACCCTACTGGCACAAATCTTGCGGAAATGGCTGCCTTGTATTCAGATGGCGTCATTTTCGGAGCGCCCGATGTGGACGGGGAAGTCATTAAGTACTGCGAAGGACTCAAGATTCCCACTATGCCCTTCAATGAGAAATCATTGAGTGATGGAAGCTACATCGACGAGTACGACAGATTTTATCAAGAGTTGTAGTACATGAAGAGGATTCTGACGGCGATTGTCCTGGCGACGGCCATGATGTCTTGCGTCAATGTCAACGAGAAAATTGGCGGCGAATTCATCGCTACCAACCTTAAATATGACTTCTATTCGGCCGAATTCGACCTTGAGGATATCTGGATGAAATCCGTGGACAGCCTGTCCGGATATTCTTCCAGCAGGATCAATTTCGGAGCGATCCGGGACGACACCTACGGGCTATTCCGCAGGGGCTGCGCGATTACCCTGGTGCCCTGCGTCGACTCAGTCGACCTCGGAGAGAATCCCACTTTCAGGAGATTCAAGTTCCAGGCCGCCACCGACAGCGTTTCCGTCGCTGAGGAGAGCCAGTCGAACATCCTCCAGAATGTCTTTGTGTACGATCTCCTTGAGCCTTTGGACCCGAAGCAGTACTTCTCCAGGACCGAGATCAAGCACGGAAGCAAGAAGATCACCAAAGGAGTGCCGGTTGTGAACGGCATCGACTCTCTCACTTTTGAATTCACCGAGGAATTCGGCAAAAGATACCTCAGCCTCACCCAGGCTGACATGGAGGACTTTAAGGCCTACACCAAGAAATTCCCGGGAATATACCTGACGACCAATGACCCGGTGGGCAATGGCGGACGGTTCAACCACTTCAAGATGAATATCCTCAGGTGGTACAACAATTCCTATCTTGTCCGGGACGACAACTATGCGGTTCTCTACTACACAGGCACTTATAATGGTGAGCGTAGGGACAGCAGCCTGATGTTCTACTTCAGTCCCCTGGAGTTCCAGGATCTCGACGAGATCGTGGCCAACAGCACCGCCATGCCTGACCAGTTCGTGTTCAACGTCGACTCCCACGAGTCAGACGGATACGTCGGGAAAGCCGGAGACAAGATCTTCATCGAGGGCGGAAGCGGCATAAAGCCTGTCATCTCCGCCGAAGAGATCAGGAAGCTTGTAAGCGACGAGATCAGCTCGAAGGGAGGAGACCCGGCAACCGCCCTGATCAGCAAGGCGACCATAGAGATGCCTTTTGACTTCCCAGAGGACTACACCAAGATGTACCTCTTCCCTGACATACTGAGCCCCACTATGAAGATCTCGACAGACACGACTGTCGCTTTCGCCGGACTCACCGACGCCAGCGCCTCGGACGAGAACCAGGGGGACATCAACCGTTCACTTTGCGTCTATGCACCTGACGTGACCCATCACGTGCAGCAGATAATCCGCAAGAAAGACGCGACTGACATCTCCGACTACGACATCTGGATGCTCATCATGCACAAGGTGACTACAACCACCACAAATGCCGACGCGAGCCAGATGGCCAATTACTACCAGCAGATCGCTTACGCATCCTACGCCAACCAGCTCTACGGAGGATATGGCTATGGCGGTGGTTACGGTTATGGAGGCTACGGCGGTTATGGAGGGTATGGCAGTTATGGCTACAACAACTACTACAACTACATGATGATGGCCCAATACGCCGCCGCATCAGCGACTTCCACTTCCACATCATCAGAGCTTGACAAGGACAATTACTACAATTGCTGGCTCAGGGGTCCTGGATCTGACGGAAGGAAGCCGAAACTGAAGATCACCTACGCCCTCCCGAAAGAGTAGCGAGGTTATAATAAAATGAGTAATGCCCCGGCGGTTGCCGGGGCATTATCATTTAAAGCCTGACAAGAGGATTAGGCCTCCTCTTTGCCTGCGATCTTCTCTTTCACCTTGGCGATAGCGTCACTGACAGTGGCAATGCTGCTGGTCTCCTCATCGGGAATCTTGATTCCGAAAACCCTCTCAAACTCCATAAGAAGCTCGACAGTGTCAAGAGAGTCAGCTCCCAGATCATTGGTGAAATTGGCGGTCTCAGTAACCTCGGATTCCTCGACACCGAGTTTGTCAACGATGATCGCTTTGACTTGTTTTACGATTTCTTCTTCAGTCATGGTTATAAAAAATTAAATGTTTAATTCATTTCCTATTTTACACAATAACTCCGCAAAGTAAATAAAAAAACATCAATTATCCAAATCCTTGGTACGAGGGCTTGTCGCGACGGGTTCTTTGCAAAGGTTGAGCCATATTCTCAATCCATTAATGGAATTCAACAGATAGAACACGTATTTGATCAACATGACCGCCGCGTTACCGGAGCCCGTGCCGCTCATCAGGGCCACCGTCCAAAGGGATATGGATGAGATATTCACGAGGATCCAGATGTACCACTGTTCCATGAACGCGAAACTCAGGAGAACCTGTCCCGCTATGTTCAAAGTCATGACGACGGCATCGAGAAGGACCTTGGATTTGTTGAATGACTCGATCTTCCCCGCCGAGAGTTGAGCGACGTCGATTGAGTACAGAATAACATAAAGAACAGCGATCCCGACAGCGATCCCCGAGGCGAGCCAGAGCCACTGCTTACCGGACAGGCGCCGGGCCCGGACCTTGGTGTCCTCATCGCCCTCTCCCCCAACCTTGGCTCCACGCTTTCTCCACTGCCAGAAACCTATGAACTGCATGGGCAGGAAATAGAAGGCGTGCAGGGCGAAATTGCCCATGATCCCATTGTCGTAAAGGACCACGGTCGCGGCCAGCACATCCAGGAAACCGAACAGGAAGGTCAGAAGATGGCCATTAGCCGAGAGGACGGTGTTGATGACTCCCATCACCGATCCGAAAGCGGCAAGCAGCAACATGAAAGTCTTGACTTCCGGCTGCTGAAGCTTGAATATGGTCGTGATCGTGACGGCGACAATCATCCCCGTGACAAGGAAGATGTTGAACGCCAGGTTGAATCTCTTTTCAGTGACATTATTCATAACAACCGCGAAGATAACAAATCATATTCTTTTTAAATAGTAGAAGAAATCTCCGTATCTTTGTGTAAGACACTATTGAAATCAAACCAAAACAATCATTGACATGCGAAAGACATTCACATTAGCGCTATCGCTGGCTATGGCATTAGCGGCCACAGCGCAGGAGAAGACTTATCCCCAACCCGAACCAATGCGCCCCGGTATGACAGAGTTCTGGACCCCGCAGCCTAAAGTGGTGACCCCGGGAGACATCCTGACTAACACCGCCCCCTCCGACGCCATCGTGCTGTTCGACGGCAAGAACCTTGACGCCTGGCAGTCCGCTGAGGGAGGAGAGGCCAAATGGATTGTCCACGACGGAGTATTCACGGTCAACAAGAAATCCGGGGACATCCTGACAAAAGAGAGTTTCGGAAGCTTCCAGATCCATCTGGAGTGGTGCGTGCCCGAAAATATAACCGGGAATAGCCAAGGCCGAGGGAATAGCGGAGTATACCTCCAGGACAAATATGAAATCCAGATCCTCGACTGCTACCAGAATGAGACTTATGCGAACGGGCAGACCGGAAGCGTCTATAAGCAAGTCATTCCCCTGGCTAACGCCATGCGTAAACCCGGCGAGTGGAATGTTTACGACATAATCTACAGCGCCCCTGTCTTCAACGAGGACGGGACCTACAAAGTGGCGCCTGTAGTCACCGTTATCCAGAACGGGATCGTGCTGCTGAACAATTTCACGATCAGAGGAACCACGGAATACATCGGTCATCCGAAGGTGATCCCCCACGGAGACGGCCCCATCCGCCTGCAGGCTCACGGTGATGCCAGCGAGCCGATCAGCTTCAGAAATATCTGGCTCAGGAAGTTGTAACCACCTGAACATAAAGAAAAAAACTTCCGGATGGATCATCCGGAAGTTTTTATTTTATGAAGTCGTGATTTTACTTGTAGATCTGAGCGAACTCGACATCATTCTTAGCCCTCTCGGCAAGAGCCTTGTCAGCCTTGGCGACCTCATCAAGGAGAGCCTTAGCCTCGGTGGCGTTGCCCTGGCGGGCGGCGATGATGGCCTTCAGGTAGGTCACCTTAGGATCACCACAGTGAGCGGCGGCCTTGGCCTTGTCAAGCTGGTTGGTGAGGATGTAAGCGAGGACAGTGGTGTGGCAGCAGCCCTTGGCATCCTTAAGATCCTGGACAGCCTTGTCGTAGTTGCCAGTGCAGATGTCGATGATACCCTGGTTGGTCTTGGCCACGTCGTTGCCAGCCTTCTTGAAGTAGTTGGTGGCGGAGGCGAAGTCACCATTGCGGAGAGCGAGGACACCCAGAGCGTTGTCAAGGTCAGCGTCCTTGGTCTCGACGGCGGCGAAAGCCTTGGCGGCGTTCTTGAGGTCGCCGGCGTTCAGGTAAGCGGTACCGAGGTTGAACCTGGCAGCGTCGCTGTCGAACTTGCTGATAGCCTTGTTGTAAAGCTTCACCTTGCTGTCAAGATCCTTCACGAGGGTAGCGGACTTGAGGAGAGCGGGCTCATCGAGAACCTCGCTGTTGTTGTTGATCATCTCAAGAAGCTCGTCGGGAGTGTAGTTCTTGAACTCGACGTTGGCGATGAAGCGGGCGCGGCGGAGCTCAGGGAGAATGTCGTTCTTAAGCTCGGAATAGATGGAAGACATGTTCTTGATCTCGCTCTCACGGACAGCAGGATCGCTGTACATGGAGAGGACGCGGAGGATGAGATCCTTGTCGCGGATGTCGGAGTTCTGGACAAGCTCCTGGAAGCCTTCCCAGTCCTGACCGATGCTCCTGACCTCAGGATCAGTCACTTCCTTACCCTTGACGACCTTATCCCAAGCCTTGTCAGCGGTCTTGGAACGGTTGTCGGAAAGCTTGCGGTTGAGTTTCTCACCACCATCCGGAGAAGCGTAGGCGACGACCTCGGTGCCCACGAGAGTCTTCCTCTCGTTAGCGGCGATCTCGTCGAGAGCGTTCTGGAAGTTCTTGATGGACTCACCCTTGAGCTGCTTGCTCTGGACATCGGCGGAATTGATCCTATAGAGGATCTGGCCCTCAGCGGTCTGCTTGAGGATAGCCTCATAACCATCAGCCTTGAGAGGAACAAGACCAGCGGCCTTTACGAGCTGGTAGGTGGTGTTCACACCGTCAGCGACCTTCTTGGTGGGAAGGGTGATGGACTTCTTCTTGTACTTGGCGACACCGCGGAGCTCAAGATGGGACTTCTCCATTCCCTCGACGAACGGGAAATGAAGCTTCTCGGTCACTGTGCTGCCAGCCTTGGGAACGACTTTGTAGTTGTCCTTGACTTTCTCACCCTGATACATAATGGGAGCCATCTTGGACTCGCCACCCTCATAGACAATGACAGGGGTGACCTCAAGGATGGCCTTCGGGTTGAAATAGTCGGCCGGATAGGTCACTGTGACGGTAGGATCAACATTGCCAGCGACTGCCTCGAGAACGGCAGGGTTGCAAGTAACAATAACATTGTCAGCAAGTTCAGCCATCTTCTTGGCTGAAGAGCAAGCGACTGCGGACAGCACGATGGCCGCCGCTGCGAGAATCTTGATTGCTTTCTTCATGTTGTTTTTAATATTAATAATTTAATTGGACTATAATACTCAATTAGCCTTCTACATCAGTAGGCAAATATAACTATTATTTTCGTAACTTTGCCAAACTGATTCCAAATAGCAAGTTTTTTTATATGGATTCACAGGAATTGCAAAGGCTAAAGAACAAGTACGACATCATCGGGAATGACGCCGCCCTCAACCGCGCGCTGGAGATGGCAGTGAAAATCGCCCCGACTGATCTGACCGTGCTTGTCACAGGAGAGAGTGGCGTCGGTAAAGAGAATATTCCGAAAATCATCCACCAGAACAGTCTGAGGAAGACTGCCAAATATTTCGCCGTCAACTGCGGAGCCATCCCGGAAGGGACCATAGATTCCGAGCTTTTCGGCCACGAGAAAGGATCATTCACCGGAGCGATCGAGACAAGGAAGGGATATTTCGAGGAAGCGAACGGAGGGACTTTGTTCCTGGATGAGATCGGCGAGCTCCCCCTCCCCTCCCAAGCCAAGCTGCTGAGAGTGCTGCAGAACGGGGAATTCATCAAAGTGGGATCCTCCAAAGTCGAGAAGACCGATGTCCGGGTGATCGCCGCCACCAACAACGACCTCGTGCATGCCGTTGAGAGGGGAAAGTTCAGGGAAGATCTCTACTACAGGCTCAACGCTATTCAGATCCGGATGCCAGCGCTTCGTGACCGCAAAGAGGATATCTATCTGTTTTTCAGGAAGTTCTCATCAGATTTCTCAGAGAAGTCGGGGTTCGGTAAGGTCAGCCTCACCAACGATGCGATAGACCTTCTGATCAACTACCGCTGGCCCGGGAATATCCGTCAGCTCAAGAATGTGACAGAGAGTGTCACCGCTTTCGAGTCCGAGAAACTCACTCCCACTTCCGGCAGATGCGTGGTGGATGCCGCCACTCTTGCCATGTACATGCCCAAGGAGGACATAAGCCTTCTTCCCGCGGTCACGAGCGAGAATAGAAGCAGCACGATGTCGGATTCCGACCGTCAGATGTTCATCAAGGCTATACTCGACCTCAGGCAGGAGGTAGAGTCCCTCAAAGCGCGGATAAACTCGGCCCCGGTAACGCCCCCCGCCCTTGCCGTCCATGAAAAAGACGACGAGGCAGAATGGCAGGACATTGACAACCAGACATCGGCACCCTCCAACGGAGCGGTCGTCAACATCGACGTGCAAGAGCCCGAAGATCAGGACCTTTCATTAAAGAAAACCAGTCTTGAGGTGATCACGAGGGCCCTTGAGAAGCACAATGGCAACCGCGGGCTCGCCGCCAAGGAGGTCGGGATCTCGGAAAGGACCCTATATCGCTGGATAAAGAAATATCATCTCGATTGAATATGAAAAAGATCGCTATATTCGCGGCAATCGCCGCCGCCATGCTCACGGGCGGATGCTCGATAGTCAAGTACTCATTCTCGGGCACCTCCATTCAGCCTGACGTGAAGACGGTGACTATCAACTTTTTTGAATATCAGGCCCTGAAGGTGAACCCTACCCTCAGCAATGACTTGACGGAGGCCATGAAAGACAAGTTCCGCAAGCTCACGAAACTCGAGCAGGTCGAGATGGACGGAGACCTGGAGCTCAGCGGAGCCGTCACAGGCTATGAGGTACGGGCCGCGGCCGTGACCGCCGACGAGGTAGCGGCCATGAACCGCCTGACAGTGACCACGAGCCTTAAATTCACGAACAGGAAGTACCCGGAGGAAGATTTCGAAAAGAGTTTCTCCGCATATTCAGACTACGATTCCAACAATTCCCTTGACGCGGTCGAGGCGACCCTTTGCGAGGAAATCGTCCAGAAACTGATAGAAGACATGTTCAACGCCAGCGTGGCTCAATGGTAACCTTATTATATTAATATGGAAGGGATCAGGAACCTGAAGTCTCTGACTATGGACGAGCTGGCCGGGGTGATACATGCTTACCCCTGGTTCGGCGCCGCCCGTGTCGAGCTTTGCGAGCGGATGTCAAAAGTCGGCGGAGGAGAGTGGGGCAAGGAGCAGTACGCCGACGCGGCCATGTACATCTCCTCCAGATCCATCGTGTCCGACATTGTCCGGTCTGCCAGGGAGACTGACTATTCCGACAAGGATGTCCAAACCCTCCTGAAGAAATTCATCGTCCCGAAAGCCGCGCCGGAGGCGGTGGCCCCGGCGGCAGAAGAGCCCCACACGCGTCTCGCCACCCCGGCACCCAGACCCTACCGCAGGACGGTGACGGTCCCTGGAGGGGACTTCTTCTCGCAGGATGAATACAAAGGGGTCACCATGGAGGAGGACAACTACTTCTCCAAGTTCAAAGCCACCAAATCAGACGATGACGACCCCAGGAAATGGGAAGATCCGGAACTGGGATTCTGCACCGAGACGCTTGCGTGGGTCTATGCCGAACAAGGCTATAAGTCTGACGCTAAAAAGATTTATTCACGTCTAATGTTGCGATATCCGGAAAAAATCGCTTACTTTGCATCCCTTATTGAAAAATTGGACGAAGAAATTAAAAAATAACGAATATGAATACCTTATTCACAATCCTCACAATCCTGATTGTAATCGCCGCGATCCTGCTTATCGCCGTCGTCCTCCTTCAGAACGGAAAGGGCGAGGGAATGGCCAGCAACTTCACGTCCGCCAATCAGACTCTTGGTGTCAGGCAGACCGCCGACATCCTTGAGAAGGTTTCATGGGGTCTGGTGACCTTCATCCTCATTGTCTCGATCATCACTTCCTTCACAGTCCGCAACCAGGCCAGCGGTGTCGACGTGAATGATCTCATCGAGAATGTCGAGGAGCAGCCCGAGTTCCCTTCAGCTCCTGTCCAGCAGCCAGCCGCTCCCGCGACAGAAGCTCCCGCCACTGAAACTCCTGCCAACTAAGGGCAACTCACCATCATGGCCGGCTGACCGGCCATCCCACTGACAATCTGTCAGTCCAACCCTGTTGGAACATATTTTGACCTTTATCTGTCCGGCCCCCTTTCGGGCCGGACATTTAGTTTTGATACCCGATCTTACGGCGAAGGGGGGTGTCCCCTCGAAGGACCCATGCCACCCTCGGCACTGTAAGAGGGGGGACCGGAGCGAAGCGAGCGGTGGGGCCGCGAAGCGGCGGGCCGCGAAGCGGCGGTCCGCGAGGGGAGCACCCCCCTTCGCCGAAAAAAATGAACAAAAGGAGATACAGATATGGACAACAGAAACAATAACAACAATTTGCAGTTTCTTCCGAAGTTTGCCATTAACCTGAATGAGCAAGCTTCCCAAGGCAAGCTCGACCCCGTCATCGGCAGGGATGACGAGATCAGAAGAGTCCTTCAGATCTTGAGCAGAAGGACCAAGAACAACCCGATCCTCGTGGGAGAACCCGGAGTCGGTAAGACCGCCATCTCCGAAGGCATCGCCCAGAAGATCATTGACGGCGACGTCCCTGAGAACCTTAAGAGCAAAAAAGTCTATTCCCTCGACATGGGAGCCCTCATCGCGGGAGCGAAATATCAGGGAGAGTTCGAGGAAAGGCTGAAAGGCGTTGTCAAAGAAGTGGTTGACAGCGCCGGAGAGATAATCCTCTTCATCGACGAGATCCACACCCTCGTGGGTGCCGGAAGGACCTCCGGAGCCATGGACGCCTCGAATATTCTCAAACCAGCCTTGGCAAGAGGCGAGCTGAGAACCATCGGCTCCACCACCCTGGACGAGTACCAGAAATATTTCGAGACTGACAAGGCTCTTGAAAGACGTTTCCAAATGGTCATGGTCGATGAGCCTTCGACGGCCGAGTCGATCGCGATCATGAGAGGACTGAAAGAAAAATATGAGAACCACCACAGGGTGAAGATCGAGGACGACGCCTTGATCGCCGCTGTCAACCTGTCCCACAGGTACATCACCAACCGTTTCCTTCCTGACAAGGCCATCGACCTTGTGGACGAGGCCGCCTCAAAGCTCCGTCTCGAGATGAACTCCGTCCCTGAGCCTCTGGCCGAGCTCAACAGCGACATCCGCCAGCTTGAGATTGAGAAAGAGGCTGTGAAGAGAGAGGGAACTTCCTTGAAATCAGAGAAAATCGAGAAGGAACTCGCGGACAAGACAGCTGCCCGGGACGCCCTGATGAAGCGCTGGAACGACGAGAAAGAGATCCTGTCCGGCCTTCAGGAAGCCAGGCAGAAGATGGAGGACTATAAGATAGAGGCCGCCGCGGCCGAGAGAGCCGGCGACTACGGCAAGGTCGCGGAGCTGCGCTACGGCAAGATGGCCGACATCCAAAAGACTATCGACGAGCTCTCAGCCAAGCAGGCCGCCATCAAGGATCCGATCGTGACCGAGGCCGTAACCCCGCAGGACATAGCCGAGGTCGTGGCGAAGTGGACCGGTATTCCTGTCCAGAAGATGCTTGAGAGCGAGAAGGAGAAACTCCTCCGCATCGAGACCGAGATCCACAAGAGAGTTGTTGGCCAGGAGCAGGCTATCCAGGCCGTGGCCGATGCCGTAAGACGTTCAAGGGCAGGACTTTCCAACGAGAAAAGACCTATCGGTTCGTTCCTCTTCATGGGTACGACAGGAGTAGGAAAGACCGAGCTTGCCAAGGCCCTCGCCGAGTTCCTGTTCAACGATGAGAACATGATCACGAGAATCGATATGAGCGAGTACCAGGAGCGTCACACCGTCAGCCGTCTTGTCGGAGCGCCTCCGGGATACGTCGGCTACGATGAGGGTGGCCAATTGACTGAGGCCGTACGGAGGAAACCATATTCCGTGATCCTCCTGGACGAGATCGAGAAAGCCCACCCGGACGTGTTCAACGTGCTTCTGCAGGTGCTTGACGACGGTCGACTGACCGACAACAAGGGCCGCACCGTGGACTTCAAGAACACCATCCTGATCATGACTTCCAACGCCGGGTCCGACATCATCGCAAGCTACATGGAGCGCCTGCCCCAGATCGGACTTCCGGGAGCCGACCCGACCGAGGAGATGAAAGCCATAGCCCGCAGGAGGGAAATGCTCAACGAGTGCAAGGACAAGGTTATGGACGTCCTCAAGATGACCGTCCGTCCGGAGTTCCTCAACAGAATCGACGAGATCATCATGTTCGATCCCCTGACACGCGGTGACATCCGGGACATCCTCCACATCCAGATGCGCCAGCTTCAGGACAAGCTGTCCGAGGAAGGCGTCACGATCAGCTTCACAAAGGAGTTCGAGGATTGGATGGTAGAGGGTGGATATGACCCGGCTTACGGTGCCAGGCCAATCAAGAGGCTGATGCAGAGGGAACTTGTCAACCAGCTCGCCAAGGAAATCCTCGCGGGCAAAGTGCACAAGGACTCAACAATCGAAGTCGACGCCGCCGGCGGCAGCATCGTCCTGAGGAACAAATAATCTTCCCTATCGGAATATATTCATGACTTGCACGCAGGCGCGAGCGTCATGCATGGGGTACATCCTGAAGGCGATGGTGTCAACGGTGTCGTTGAGATGCTCCTTGATGAAGTCCCAGATCCTCATGGCGTAGTCGGCACCTTCCGGAACACTCTGGTACTTCCAGGCGCACAAATTGGCTATCAACGCCTCTGCCTGGACCCAAGGAACCATCTGGGAGTCGACCTCCCCTTCAGAGTCTTTCCCGTAGACCACGAAACCGTCTCCGGACATGCCGTCCATGCCGGATTTGTACAGTTCCAGGCAAATGTCCTTGACATGATTGATCACGTCCATGTCGCAAATCGCGTAGGCCGCGTCAAGGATCGACCAGGAGGCCTCCAAGTCAAGGCCGAACAAGCATCCCGATCCGACCGGGATCCATTCCTTCGAGAAGCGGATCTGGAGATGGCCGGTCTGCGGATTAAAGAACTCGCTGACCATCACATCGATAAGATCGACGATCACCCCTCTCAATGAAGGATCGCGCCACACCCGGTAAAGGTTGGCGTAACCTTCAAGAAGATAAAGGTGTGAGAAAGCGAGACGGGACTCGTCCTTCACAGTGAAGTCGCGGGCGAGAACTTCCCGGTAACCTCCCAGAGACAGATCGTGGAACTCCTTCTCGACAATCTTGTAGAGATTGATGGCCTGCTTGAGGGACTCATCGTCCTTTGTGGCCCCATAGAACTCACTCAAGGCGTAGATCGCCAGAGCCTGGTTGCTCAAGAGGGCGTCCGTGTCCTTCTTCTCTCCCCATGAGTCGACGTAGACAAATGCCCCGCCGTACTTATGGTCGATGAAATGCTGGATGAAATAGTCCTTCCCATTCATCGCCGGCATGAGATATTCCTTTTTTCCGAATACCCTGTAGGCGTTGGAGAAGGCCCAGATTATACGAGCGTTAAGCTGCTCTTCCCTATCGGCGTCCTTGTCGGCGGCAAGCCCCTCGGCGATCTTCCCATAGAAGCCGCCGCGGGGATCTTGCATGCCGGACCAGAACTTCAGGATGTCCCACTCGAGGACTTCCTTCACTTCCTTCAAAAGGATGTCGGTTCTTCCTGTCATGACCGCTGTTTTGAAGTTCTACAGCGTCTTGATGTGGATGTTGCGCCAGCGGACCTTTATACCGCCACCGTCGTGGATCTGGAGGCAGATCCTGCCCCTGCCCTTGCCGATCGCCTCATCGGTGATGTCGGTCATCGGCTCGCCGTTGAGCCAGGACTGGAGATGATCTCCCTCAAGACGGATGCGCATAGTGTTCCACTCTCCGTATTTGAGAATATTCTCTTTCTCTTCAGGAATCTGATAGAGCCAGCCGCGGCCATAAGACTCATAGACACCGCCAGTGTCGTGGTTCGGAGGAGCCACCTCAACCTGCCATCCGCTGACCTTGACGCCCTCGGGGACGATGGAACGGATGAACACACCGGAATTACCATCAGCGAACTGCTGGAATTCAAGAGTAAGGTCGAAATTGTAGTAATATTCCTCTGTTCCGAAATATCCATAAGCCTTGTCGGGGCCGCTCTCGCAGACGAGACAACCTTCATCATCCACGTACCAGAGCTCGGTGCCGTAGTTGATCCAGCCAGTAAGGTCCTTGCCATTGAAGAGATCCTTCTCAACAGGCTTAGGATCAGGAAGTTCCTTGATCTTGATATTCCTGAACCAGGCGGGATAGCCATGGTCCTGGAGGCAGATGTGACCGGTCGGGGACATGCCGTACTCAGTGGCCTCAGCCCATTTACCGGCAGCCTTGCGGGCGAACCAATCCTCGCTCCAAGCGTCAAACTCGACAGTCACCTTGCCGTTGAGCAGATAGGTCACATGGCCGTTGTCGAAGATGATCTCGCTCTGGTTCCACTGTCCGGCGGGCTTGAGGTCGCGGGCGTCGAGATCAGGAACATACATCGCGTAGTCCACGCCGCACCTCTGCCAAGGCTCGAGGACGTAGCCATCGTTCATCTCGGTAAAATTGTCATCGTCAATCAACTGATACTCAGGTCCTGTGACATAAGGGACTTTGAGGACGGGATTCTCGACGACATGGTACATCATACCGCTGTTGCCGCCCTTGCTGATCTTCCATTCCCACTTGAGATCAAAGTTGGTGTATTCTTTATCAGTGACGATATAACCGTTCTCATCGCTCCCCTGTCCTTCAGCCTGGATGGTTCCATCGACGACAGTCCAAGGCCCCGTGAGGGATTTGCCGTTGTAGTCCCTCCAACCATTGAGGGTCTCACCGTCAAAAAGCAGCTGCCATCCTTCAGCTTTCTCCTGTGATGAAAGCGTGTTGGGCTTGGATGAGCAGCCAGCGAGAGTGAGGGCGGCAAGAAGTGTCGCCCCGGTCCAATAAATTAACTTTCTCATACTCATTATGTTAAATAAGATAAAAATATTATCAGATCGTTAATGTAAAGATCCCCATGATCATGAAAAATAGAATGATCAAAAGGAGAACCGACACGGTCACACAACCGCAACCGCAACCGATGCCTTTCTTGGCTCCTTCTGTAAAGCCCTTGTCTCCTTCGCCACTGCGGGAGAAAACAAGGCCGATAATGCCGCCCACCAGGGCACAGATAAGAATGAATTTCAACATAGTGAACAAATTTACTAAAAATCCTCACTATTTCAATACTCGAACCGAATTGTTATCTTTGTGACAAGGATAATAATATTTCAAGATATGTTCTCAAAAGAAATCTACATCGCAAGAAGGAAAGCCCTGGTCAGCAAAATGGCCGCCACGGCTCCGGAAGGAAAAAGGGGAATCGCCTTGTTCATAGGAAATGTCGAAGCCGCCGCGCAGTACAAAGACAACGCCTATAAATTCAGGCAGGATTCATCGTGGTTGTATTATTTCGGCTTGGACGAGCCCAGGTACGCCGCCATCATAGATCTCGATAACGGAGAAGAGACAATCTACGCCGACGATGTCGAGATCGGGGATATCATCTGGATGGGCCCGCAACCTTCAGTCGCGTCGAAAGCGGCATCCGTCGGGGTTGGCAAATCGGCTTCGTACGGATCTGTCAGCGTGGCCGTCACCAAGGCCCTCGCCACCGGAAGGGATATTCATTTCCTGCCTCCGAGCAGGTACTACAACACGATGAAACTGGCCTCGCTGACTGGGATTCCTGAGGAGAAGGTCGGCGTGGTAGCTCCGATCGCGCAAGACTGCGGCCAGCATGCTTCCGAGGAACTGGTCAAGGCCGTGATCTCTATGAGGCTCGTCAAGGAACCATGTGAGATTGAGCAGCTTGATGATGCCGGAGCTCTCGGCCAGGAGATGCACACAGTTGCCAGGGACAACATCAAGATCGGAATCGTCGAGCAGGAAATTGTCGGCAAGATGGAAGGTCTCGTGCTCCAGAAAGGATGGGGCGTGTCCTTCCCTACCATCCTTACCCAGCACGGAGAGACCCTCCACAACCATCTCCACGACAAGATAGTGGAGCCCGGCAAACTGATGGTCATTGATGCCGGAGCGGAGAACAACATGCATTACGCCTCCGACTTCACGAGGACATATCCAACCTCCGGCAAATTCACCTCAAAGCAGAGAGATGTCTACCAGATTGTTTGCGACTGCAACGAGCTGGCTTTCAGCCTGACAAAGCCCGGAGTAACTTACCGTGACATCCACCTTGCCACAGCGAGGAAGATGCTGGAGGGGCTCAGCGGTCTCGGCCTTGTCAAGGGCGATCTCGACACGATGGTCGCCGAGGGAATCGCCGGCCTTTTCCAGCCCCACGGGCTCGGGCATAACATGGGACTCGATGTCCATGACATGGAGGATCTCGGGGAGAATCTCGTGGGCTACGACCCGGACCAGAAACGTTCGTCCCAACTTGGCCTCGGCAGCCTCAGGATGGCCCGCAGGCTTGTCCCGGGCAATGTCATCACCGATGAGCCGGGAATATATTTCATCCCCGCCCTGATAGAGAAATGGAAGTCCGAGGGCACAGGCAAGGGCTTTGTCAACTTCGCCAAGCTTGAGGATTATTACGACTTCGGAGGAATCCGGATCGAGGACGACGTCCTGGTGACAGCGGATGGCGCCCGCCGTACCGGTCCCAACCGACTGCCCGTCCAGCCCGACGATGTGGAGGCCGCGATGAATTCCTAACTGTCATCCTGAGCAACGCGAAGGATCTCAAAACGAGGGGATCTCATGTCAACAGTAATCATCATATTAGCCATCCTTTGCGGTGTGATCGGAATTGCCGGGAGCATTCTCCCGGCTCTTCCGGGGCCCCCGGTCAGCTGGGCCGGCCTTCTCATCCTCTACCTATGGGGAAGCGGGACCAACGCCGCAGGGGATCCGATGTCAACAAAGTTCCTGCTGATCTGGCTGGCCATCACAATAATTGTCTGCATCATCGACTATGTCGTCCCGGCATATTTCACAAGGATCACAGGAGGGAGCAAAGCCGCCGGCCGGGGAGCCATTGTCGGACTTCTGGTCGGAATGTTCGTTCCGCCGGTCGGGATCATACTCGGGACGCTTGGAGGGGCCTTCCTCGCCGAATATCTGGTCGCCCGCAAAGGGGGCTGGGACTCCGCGAGATCAGCCGTAGGCGCACTTCTGGGATTCTTCTTCGGCACCGGCATCAAACTGATTGCCAGCGGTTTGATGATGTATTACATCATAGTCTTCATGAAATAGATTTCGGATTTTGGAAGATTATTCCTAAATTTATAGGATTTTAGGAAAAAGCGCGATGGCAGAAGGCAAAGGGAAATACTTGATAATCGGTCTGATCGGTTTCATCATCGGGGCCTTGCTCGTGGCGGCATTCGACACCACCATGAACAAAACCTCATCCAACGAGTACTGCATGAGTTGCCACACTCATGAGCAGGCCGATCTCGACTGGAAGAAATCCCCGCATTATCTCAGCCACAGCGGAGTCATGACAGACTGCGCCGCCTGCCACCTTCCCCCAAAGGAGGACGGCCTCATGAAATACTATGCGGCCAAAACCAGGATCGGAGTCAGGGATCTGTGGGTGAAGATGACCAAGGATCCTTCCGAGATCGACTGGGAGTCCAAGAGGCAGCTTGAGCACGCCCGCAAGATCGTCTACAATTCATCTTGTGAGAGATGCCATGTGAACCTCTTCCCCGAGGGCATCTCCGACGACGGGATCACCGCCCACCTCTATTACGAGGAGAACGCCAAGAAACTTGGGCTGGACTGCATCAGCTGCCACCTCGACGTCGGTCACTACATGCCCGGCTACGAGCACAAGCGCATGGAAGGCAAAGTGATCGAGGCGGACAATGGCCCGATCTACGATTCCCTCGCCACAGTCAACTCCTTCGAGGACTTTACGGAGACCGTACCTGGCACAAGGGCGGCCATCAGGATGATCGCTGTCCCTGGAGGAGAGTTCCTGATGGGAAGCCCCGAAAAGGAGCCTTTCCATTCAGACGATGAGGGCCCCCAGAAGAAGGTCAAGATCTCACCTTTCTTCATGGGCGAGGTCGAAGTCACATGGAGACAGTTCTGGGCTTTCTACAACGAGACCATGTCAGAGGGCAGGACCCCTCCGGAGAAAATATACGCCAACAACAACCGTCCGGATGTGGATGCCGTGAGCGGTCCTACTCCCCCGTTCGGATTTCCCGACCAGGGTTGGGGCATGGGCGACCGCCCGGCTATAACCATGACCCACTACGCCGCCACGACATTCTGCCAATGGCTCTCACTTAAGACCGGGCGTCACTACCGCCTCCCCACCGAGGCCGAGTGGGAATATGCCGCCAGAGGCGGAACCCAGACCCCTTATTTCTTCGAGGGCAATCCCAAGAAATTCCATTCGAGGAAGTCAAGAGGCGCCGACACTACCATGATCGGCCGCTACATAGTCTTCTCCGGCAACTCGTCCGGAAAGACCCAAGAGCCCGGCTTTGTCAAAGCCAACCCCTTCAGGCTCAAGAATATGCTCGGGAATGTCATGGAATATTGCTCCGACTGGTACGCTGAAGACGCATATTCCAAAATCAAGGATGGGGCTCTCGACCCGAAGGGTCCTGAGAGCGGCACCGAGCACGTGGTCAGGGGCGGCAACTATGCTGATGACGCTTCCGTCCTGCGTAGCGCCTCCAGAGGCCACACCGAGCATGACAAGTGGCTCAAGACAGATCCCCAGAATCCAAAGAGCATCTGGTGGTACTCCGACATCAAAGGGGTAGGCTTCAGGGTGGTCTGTGATGTGCCGGCAAACATTGACGTTAATTAAATACTTAATACTAATAACATTATGAGCGATAACAAAATGGACAGAAGAGCCTTTCTCGGCGCCAGCGCCAAGATCGGTGTCGCTGGTATCGTCGGAGGTGGACTCCTCGCTGCCTGCGGCGAAAAAGAACCCAAACAAATTCCCCTCAGGCAGCCTGGCGAGTACTACGTGCCTGAACTTCCTGACAAAGCCATTGAAGGAAAACCCCTCAAGGTAGGAGTCATCGGCTGCGGTGGCCGTGGATCAGGTGCCATCATGAACCTTCTCGACGCGGCTGACGGGATCACCGTCACAGCTCTTGGAGACACCTTCATTGACCGCCTGACAAGCCTGAAGGACAAGCTGAAAGAGAGAAATCAGGTCGTTCCCGACGAGAATTGCTTCATCGGTTTCGACGCCTACAAGAAGGTCATCGACTCGGGCGTTGACATGGTCATCTGCACGACTCCCCCGAATTTCCGTCCCGTTCACTTCCAGTACGCCACTGAAAAGGGTGTCCATTCCTTCCTCGAGAAGCCTATCGCCGTTGATGCGAAGGGCTACCGCCAGATCATGGCCACCGCCAAGCAGGCCGAAGCCAAGGGCCTGAGCGTAGTCTGCGGAACCCAGCGACATCACCAGCGTCCCTACGTCGAGGCTTTCAAGAAGATCCAGGAAGGCCTGATCGGTGAGATCACCGGAGGTAACGTCTACTGGAACGGAGGCATGCTCTGGTACAGGGAGCGCCAGAAAGGTTGGAGCGACATGGAGTGGATGATCCGCGACTGGGTCAACTGGGAGTGGCTCTCAGGCGACCACATCGTCGAGCAGCATGTCCACAACATCGACGTTTTCAACTGGATGAACGGCTACAAGCACCCCATCAAGGCCACCGGTTTCGGTAGCCGCCAGCGCAGGGTCACCGGCGACCAGTTCGACAACTTCAGCGTCGACTTCGAGTACGAGAACGGCGTCCACCTCCACAGCATGTGCCGCCAAATCGACGGTTGCTCCAACAACGTCAGCGAAGAGGTCCACGGAACCAAGGGATATTGGAAATCCGCCGAAGAGACCATCTACGACCTCCAGGGCAATGTCCTCTGGACCTTTGACTGGGATGGCATGAGGGCTGAGTTCAAGCAGGAGGATCCCTATGTCCTTGAGCATGTTGACTGGGTCAACCATATCCGCAAGGGTACCGCCCATGTCGAGGCTGGAGAGTGCGGAATGTCCTCTCTGTGCGGAATCATGGGCCGCGAGGCTGCCTACACAGGCCAGACCGTCGAGTGGGACCAGATCAGCGCGGCTGATCTCGACCTTATGCCCGAGAAGCTTGAAATGGGCAAGATGGACATGAAACAATACAAGGTCCACGTGCCTGGAACCGGAAAATAAACGACCATGGACAGAAGATCATTTATTAAGACATCAGCGATAGGAGGGGCGGCCGTTGCCGCTTCCTCCATCATTCCCGCCTGCGCGTCGAATGCCTCCAAGGGTGGGAATAAGGCTACCAATGACGTGGCCCTGAACCTCTCCTTCCAGGAGGGCATCGCTCCCGGAGAGACACTTGCGGAGAAACTCGACTTCATGGAGAATCTCGGCATCGTCGGTTTCGAGCCCGGAGGCCGCGGCCTCAAAGGCCGTATCAAGGAGATCCAGGATGCCCTTAGTGGCCGTAACATCAAGGTCAGCGCGATCTGCGCCGGTTTTGACGGCTTCATCCTCGCTGAGGATCCCGCTGTCAAAAACCAGTTCGACACAACTATGCGCGAGATCATCGAAGCTGCCGGTGCCCTCGGTTCCACAGGTGTCATCATGGTCCCCGCCTTCAACGGCCAGCAGCCTTGCAAGCCCCACACAATGGAGACCCGCGACTACCTCTGCGAGGAACTTCACAAGCTCGGAGAGTTCGCGAAGAGCTGCGGCACAACCGTCATTCTCGAGCCCCTCAACAGGCGCGAATGCTTCTACATGAGGCTTGTCGCTGACGGAGCCGCTATTGCCCGCGACGCTAACAGTGAAGGAGTTAAGGTCATGGGCGACTTCTGGCACATGCAGGAGGAGACCTCTGACTACGGCGCCTTCATGTCCGCTGGAAGCAAGTACCTGCAGCACGTCCATATCGCCAGCCGCGGCAACCGCAAGATGCCTGGCGAGGACGGTGCCGTTGACAACTACGTCGATGGATTCAGGGCCCTGCAGCAGATCGGTTACGACAAGTATGTCAGTTTCGAATGCGGCTGCGGTGGTGACAGGGCTACCCTTGTGACCAATGCCGTCAACCTCCTCCGCGCGCAGTGGGAAGAGGCCAAGGGATGCTGACAGCAGTGAAAGTCCTGGCCTTCGACGCGGACGACACTCTGTGGTCGAACGAGCCGTTGTTCAGGGAAGCTGAAAAGAAAGTCGCCGAGGCGTTGTCTGACTTCGGCGACTTTCAATATATTTCCGATGAGCTCTACAAAGTGGAGTTCAAGAATATGGGTGACTATGGCTTCGGGGCCAAGGCATACGTCCTGTCCATGATCGAGAATGCGGTGAATCTCACTGGCGGGAAACTCACCGGAGAACAGGTGATGTACATCATCGACAGCGGACGGAAAATCCTTCGCAACCCGGCGACTCCCCTTCCCGGAGTGGAGGAAACATTGAAAAGACTGAGCGAGGACGGACGGTACAAACTGGTACTGATGACTAAGGGTGAACTGCTCGATCAGGAGCGTAAGATCGCCAGGTCCGGACTTGCGAAGTACTTCAGTCTCATCGACATAGTCTCCAACAAGACACAAAAGGAATATATCGGACTTTGCGACCGGCTGGGGATCAGCCCATCAGAACTGATGATGATCGGCAATTCCTTCAAGTCCGACATCGAGCCGGTCCTTCAACTTGGAGGATGGGGAATATACATCCCCTCCGAGACTCTCTGGAAGTTGGAGCACACAGAGGAATACGACCACAAGAAGCTATTCAAAGTAAAGACATTCAAAGAAATAATAGACATCTTGTTATGACCGCGGAACGCTTATCCGTCCTGCTGGCCTTGTTCATGTGCGCTAGTGTGGCGACTGCTCAAGACGCCGACACATTGAGGACCGGTTCTGAACGACGGAGCAACCAGAATGTGATGCTGAACGCGTCCTATGCGGCGATCCCGAGGACTATCTCGCTCGGTATCCCGGAATGGGGCACTTACATCATGGATGACGGTCTTCCGGCATCAATGTTCAGCAATCTCTTCCCTGGATATCTTTCCTGGCGAAGCGGCCTTTCCACCGAGTCGATGCAGCTGACCCGTCTTGACGAGTCTGCGATACAACTCGGTTCCACGGGCTTTTTCCCGATGTCCGTCTCCCGGACCGGGGCTGACAAGACCGAAGGGGCCGTCAAATACACCGCCAACCAGTACGGCCGCCATGTGATAGAGCTTCGCACAGCCTCTCCACTCGGGAACGGATGGGGAATCGACCTGAATGTGTACCAGAGTTTTGACCGCGGCTCCAACCACCTGGATTTCACGACCTACCAGGAGAGGACCCGGTTCTACAAGGCAGGGTTGTCTAAAAAGCTGTCAGACGGGAAAGGCCTGTTCAAGGCCACGTATCTGTTTATGAACTACTTGGATCTTACCGACCAGTACGGTCCGTTCATATTCGTCGGAGACGGGAGTGTGAAACCTTACGGCGACTTCCGCCTCGGAAGGGATCAGTATATTCCCGAGACATCCTTCTTCGAGTATATCGACATCCATGACGGGAAGAGGAAAACCGGGCGCTACACAGAGGATCTGGGGATCCCCGTCCATGTCCTGACCGCCTGCTTCAACCGCACCTTGGACAACGGGATGGAGATGGATGTGAGCTCGCGGTTCAGGACGAGCGACAGCAAGCAGAAAAGCACCTACCTCAACGGGATCACGGCAGTCTCCGCTGGCGAAGGATATTCTTATATCGACGGGACCTCATATTCCGGCAACGTCCAAAGCCGCTTTTTCATGTTCGAGGACGACAATATGAACGAGTGGCTCACTACTGTCAAGATCAAGAAATCCAATAAAAGGCATTCATCGCTTGCGGGAGTCAACCTCTGGTTCAACTGGAGCCAGGCTTCATCTATGACCTCAAACTTCGCCTACGAAGCCAAGAAAGATCCCAAAGCCCTCGCTTACAACGGGGAAATCTACTATGTCCACAACACCGGAGCGCAATACCTGGATGGTTCACAGAGCCGTCTGGCCCTGTTTGCCCAGGATGAGTGGAGAATCAGCCCCAAGGTCAATCTCCATTACGGTCTAAGGGCTGAATACAGCGGAATCAGCGGCGAGGCGGCCCACAATATTGACGGGAATGACAATAATTCCCGCTACAACGGCTGGTCCCTGAAAAGTCCCGGGGTGACCCTGACGCCATTCAAGAGGAATGTGCTCAACGGTGCCGCCACATTGATCGGTTATTACAACTTCAACTCCCATTGGGGGGCCGAGATCGACGCCATAGCCTCCGTAAAGCACCCGAATCTGGGACAGTACGGTGACTCAAGCGTTCCCTTTGAGGGAGCCCAACCGAGCGTGATCCTCCGGGGAGGAGTCAATTTCAAGAATAAATGGCTTGATTTCCAATCGCTTCTGACCTACCTCAAACAATCCAACAGTTATGAGATGGGGATGTGGACCCATAAGCTCTCCCATGCCGCGGGTGGCTTCCCGGCTGGCTACAACGAGACCGTCTACGTCAGTTCACTCTATGACATGGAAGTCCTCGGATGGACTACCGACATGATCCTGACTCCTTTCAAGGGCTTCACCTTCCACGGCCTGTTCACCTTCAGGATCCCAAGGTACCAGAACTATAGTTTCACGCCTGTCTTCAGCGACGGATATTCCGAGGAATATGATTTCTCCGGAAAGAGGATCACCAGCAGCAGCGCCACCGAGATCGAGCTTGAGCCTTCCTACCAGACCGGCAAATGGAGATTCTGGCTAAGCGCCCGCTATTACAGCAGGCGCTACATCAACATCACGAACACCTTGTTCCTGAATCCCCGCTGGGAGACTTTCGGAGGTGTTGATTTCAAGTGGAACGAGCATGTGAGCCTGTCCATGAATGTGGTCAACTTCCTGAATGTCACCGGGGCTTCGGCCGGAATCCGGGAGGCCTCCCTCGCCACCGACATCACCCCCTATCAGAACTACCTCACCAGCGGATCCTACATCCGCCCCTTCACCCTCGAATTCAGCACCCTGGTGAAGTTCTAAGCAGATTCTTCTTAATATAAAAGTTAATAGTCAGGCAATACCGCAAACCTTCAGAGACAGTTTGCGGCTATATATCAAATAGACCCGCTTACACGGGTCTATTGAATGACGGAGATGAATGATTCTCCAGGTTTATTTCCGGCGGATGGTGAAGGCGAAGGTGGCGTCGGAGAAGACTCTGTCTTCCTGGAGGGGGCTGGGGCCGCAGCTGTTGCCGCCAAGGCCGGAGTCGGCAGCATCGAGGCAGAGCCAAGTGTCACCTGGAGCCGGAAGATCACACTGATGAGGGGCCAGCAGAAGGTCAAGCGCCGAGTAAGGCAGGGCGCAGACAGACATCACTGGACGACCGGATTCAGAACTTCTCAAAGAATTCCCGGAAGCCTCAAAGAGCAATCCCCTGCCGCGGCGGCCAGTCAGCGAGGCCCAGCGGACCTGCTCGTGATTAGCCATGTCCTGGGGCTTGGTGTAGTTCTGGAACTGTTCCGAGACAGGACCTGAATATATTCCCACAAAGGCGTTGGTGTAACGGTCGGAATAGTTCTCGACCGGGCCGCGGCCATAGTAAGTGAACTCCGAGAACTCCTTAGGAACCTTCATGACATATCCGAGCCTGGCAAGAGGAACGTCCGGTTTGTCGGAAGTAACCTTTGAGCTGAAGTTGATATTTCCTTTCCTGTCAATGGTCCACTCCACCTTTGACGTGAATAGCATCACATCCTTAAGGTCCGGATCCTCAACCACCGAACAACTTGGAGATGAAGGGCTTCCATCCAACTTGGCACCATTAGGAGCCTTGGACTGGACAGTAAAGGAGACCTTGAGAATACCATTTTCAGCGGTGACGGACATGTCAGAAGCCTTGTGAACAAGATTGTGCAAACCGTTGGCGAACCAGTTCCTGTAGGCCCATCCGTCGTTGTTGACAATAGCCCTGAAGGCATTGAGACGAGGACCTTCTCCAGGCACGATGACATCCTTGCCTCGGTACTTGAGGGAAGCGAGAGTGCCTGTGGCAGGATCAAATTCAGCGACAAAACGACGACCCTTGACAACGAGGAGACCGGATTCTGAGTCGGTGAAGTGCTTCGGGGAGCGGCCTTTGAGATCCTTCGCTTCGCTTAGGATGACAGGGGAAGCGGGAGTGAGGCACATCTGGTCTTTGCAGGCCTCGTAGCCTTTGTCGGCCCAGAACATACTGTCTTTTAAAGTGTAACTCACATTGAGGTAACACTCTTTATCGGCCGGAAGTTTCCCGAGGGAGATGGTGCGGGAGACCTTCTCACGGGGTCCGATTCCCTCAGCGTCGAACGAGCCGCTCCGGACCTCTTCGCCATCCGCGATAAGGGTCCAACGGGCATCGTAGGAACAAGGCTCATAATAGTTCCTGTTGAAAAGGCAAATCTCCGCGGCATCGTCAGAAACCTTTATCAGCGAAGTATAGAGGTTCTGATAAACCTTTTTGACCTCCCAGTACTGGGGCTTCGGAGAGCGGTCGCCGTTAAGGACTCCATTCATCACGAACTGGCCATCGTTAGGAATATCCCCGAAATTGCCTCCGGAAGCGAGGTAAGACTTGCCATCCTTGGTGTAGTTCCAAAGAGACTGATCCACCCAGTCCCAAATGGCACCGCCAATGAAAAAGTTGGTGGAATCTATTGATTGCCAATATTGCGCGAAATTTCCAAGAGCATTGCCCATCGAATGGGCGAACTCGTTGATGTGGTAAGGATATTTCACATCGCCCGTTCCTTTAGCAACCGCTTGCACCCATTTGACACCAGGATACTGGCTGCATCCGATGTCGGAAATGTCATTGTTGCGCTCATATTGAATCGGGCGCGACGGGTCGATAGCCCTGGCGGCGGCATAGACGTATTCGAAGTTCTTCCCGGGCCCGGCCTCATTACCCATGCTCCAGATCAGGACGCTGGGATGGTTGTAGTTGGACGAGACCATCTCGACCATTCTGGCGACATGCGCGTCTTTCCACTCTATCGGATGCGACAGGGACGCTTCCCCGTAACGGTAATGATGGCTCTCGATGTTGGCCTCATCCATCAGATAAATCCCGTACTTGTCGCAGAGATAGTACCAATACGGAGCGTCCGGATAATGGGAATTCCTGACATGGTTGACATTTGCCCGTTTCATGAGCTTGATGTCCTCTTCCATCACCTCGCGGGTAATGGCGTGACCCATCGAGGGCTCCGTCTCATGACGGTTCACTCCGCGGAGTTTCACGGGTTTTCCATTGAGATAGAAATACTTCCCGGCAAGGCCAAACTCATCTTCCGATGCGGGAGTGTCCTTGATGCATACCTCGCGGAACCCGACTATTGTCGAGAATATGTCAAGAGTCTTTCCGGAAGTGTCCTTAAGCTCGCCCACGAGGGTGTACCTGTGAGGGGCCTCGGCGGACCAGGGCTTGGCGTCCGGATAGTCCAGGACGCATGAGCGGGCCTGGCCGGAGAACTCGGCGACGAGTTCGTTTTCATCCGAGTACAGGACATTCTCGTAGAGCCGGTAGGTGATGGAGAGGCCATCCCTTCGACTCCGCTCAGGGACCGCCTTTCGATCCGGTTGGTGAGCGGAGCCGAACCACCGCTCAGGGACCGAGGAAGAAAGATCAATAACTGAAGCGTCAACCTTCAAGGAAGTCATTGACGGAGTAACCTTTATATCCCTTACGAAGACCTCCGGCTTCGCCTCGAGAGCAACGCCGCGGAATATTCCCGGAAGGCGGAACATGTCCTGTGACTCAAGGTTCCCGGCATCGGAATGACGGTACACCTCGACAGCGAGGACGTTGGTGCCTGATTGAATATATTCAGTTATGTCAAACTGGGCGAGATTGCGGGAATTCTTCGAGAACCCGACGTATTTCCCGTTGACCCAGAGGTAAAAGAAAGAGTCAACACCGTCGAAATTGATGAATACCCTCTTCCCATTCCATTCTCCGGGGACCTCGAAGTCGCGGCGGTATGACCCTACTTCGTTGCGGGCCTTATAGGTCATCCAGTTCTGGGGAGGCTCACGCATGACACCGAGCTTCCAGTCGCCAGGTTTCAATTCGGTGAACCACGGAACCCCGATATTCACGTATAGCGGCATTCCGTACTTCTGGCTTCCATCCTTGCCTATTCCCACGACGTTCCAGTTGGAGGGTACGGGAATAAGGTCCCATGAAGAGTCGTCGTAGTCTTTCTCGTAAAAGTCAGCGGGACGGCTGTCGGGATCGGGTGCCCAGTTGAAACGCCAGTCCCCGTCAAGACTCATCCACAGAGAGCTATTCTCGTGGAGCACCTTGCGGGCGGAATCGACATCAGTGAAAGAGAAAAACCATGCGTGAGGAGTCTCCTTATTCAAGGACAATTTACCAGGAGACTGCCACTCGTCTCCGCTAGGCGCGTCCTTATGGCCAAAGGCGAAACCGGAGAGAATGGCGGTCATTATAAGAAAAGTCTTCATATTCGTCTATTTGTCAGTCTCTACTATCAAATCCAAGCCCTCGTCGAGCGCCATCTTGAGATCACGTCCTCCGGAAAGAACCTTGCAGAAACTGACCTCTTCGCCCTCTATCTTCTTGACTCTTAGCCTGGCCACCTGGGTACGAGCTTCTTTGCCTCCGATGAGTCTCTTGGTGTAAATAGCGAAAGTCTGTCCTTCCTGAAGCCCATCCGCCGAACCGAGGTCGATGTAGACTTGCTTCTGTTTGTCGTTCTTGATGCCTCCCCTCTCGATGATCTGGCAAGTCAGGGGATACATCCCGTCAAAGAACCTCATCACGAGAACCGAGAGCCTGCTGATAGCGTTCTCGACAGCCCTCTCAGGAGAATTGACCCATGACATGTCCGACTCGGAGATCTTGAATGACGGGCTGGCTATGACAGCGTCGGTCATGGCATCCTTGACATGGAGACTGACTGACAGCAGCGCCCTGTAATATACCTCAGTGCGGGTCTTCTTCACTTTCTCGCCGTTCTTGTTCTTCTCCTCGTACTCTCTCACCTCATTCTTGGTAGTCGTGGACAGGCTGTTCAATGTCGCGTCGACATAGATCGACCCTGGCAACTCCGCTTCCTCTTTTGACAACATCCCGTCAACCACCCGGAGCCTGTAGGCGTCCGACATCCCTTTCAGGATGGCAGAGCGGACAGCGCCCTGATAGCCATCCACCTGCTTGGATGTCTGGCCGGTAAGAACAGCGGTGGCGATCTCGCCAATCACGGAACCCGCGGTGTTCTTTGTCTGTTTCTGAGTGTATTCCAGATTGTTCATTGAAGCTACGATGATGGGATTACGGTCAACTTCCTGGGAAAAAGAGACCTGGGCAGTCATCACCAACGCCGCCAAAGCGACAAAAAAACTCTTGAGACTCATGACAAAATAATTATTAGACTAACTACAAATATAAGACATTTATCGTTAAATTTGGCTTATGAAAAGGATTATGCTCATCGCCGTTCTCGCCTCGGCGGTTTTCCACGCCAGCATGGCACAAACCATTGACCTGAGATCAACAGCGGAATTATCCCCATACGTGTTCGGTCACAACCTCGAGCACACAAGGGCCGCGGTAAACGGGGGCCTCAGCGCCCAGATGCTCCGCAACCGCAAATTCGCCGGGAAGCCATCCAAGAACCAGGGTGTCGCCGGAATGTGGGAAGGGATAGGAGACAAAGTCCTGTTCCAGAATGGCGGTCCCGCTTACACGAAACACATCGGGAACCCGGAAATGCGCCGGAGCAATGAGCTGTACTCCCAGTCCATCCAGAATCTGGTTGAAGGTCAGACCGCAGGAATATCCCAGGACGGGCTGTTCCTAAAGAAAGGAGAGGCCTACCAGATGAGGGCAGTGACGAGAGTGTTTGAGCCCTTGACACTAACGGTCGAGCTGACCGACCGGGACGGAGCCAAGGTCTACGCTACCAAGACGCTGGAACTGAGGCCTACGGACGACTGGGTTGTCAGCGAGTTCGAGATGGTCCCGGCGGCCGGGGACAGGCACGGCCGCATCCGCTACACTTTCGACAAAAAGGCGGAGCTTCTCATCGGCGCCCTGTCAATGATGCCGAAAGACAATTTCCACGGTATGAGGAGCGACGTGGTGGCCAACCTGAAAGCGATCTGTCCGAGGCTTTTGCGCTGGCCAGGAGGCAATTTCGCTGGAGAATACAGGTGGAAGGACGGGCTCCTGCCAGTGGACCAGAGAGGGCCCCTGCAGGCAGCCACGGAGATTGAGACACAACCTTACACCCTTGGCTACGACTTCCACGAGATTGACACGGACGATTTTGTGGCCCTCTGCCGGGAAGTTGGAGCCGAGCCGATGATAACGATCAACATCGCGTGGAGCAGCCCGGAAGAGAGCGCCCAATGGGTCGAGTACTGCAATGGTGGCGAAGACACCGAATATGGCAAGATAAGGGCTGAAAGGGGACACAAAGAACCATATAACGTTCATTTCTGGTCCCTTGGCAATGAGATGGGATACGGCCACATGGAAGGCCCGGCCGGGCCGGAGGGCTATGCCGAACTTGCCGGGAAACACGCCGACGCCATGCTGGGAGTCACACCCTCACTTGAGTTATGCTCATCAGGGCCTTATCCCAACGACAACTGGGCAAAGTACTCGGCGGCTCCACTCGCTGAGAAGGTAAGATACATTTCCCTTCACCACTACGCCGGCGGGGCCCGCACATTCACTAGCCCCGAGGGGATCAAGGAATCCTATGAGACGACAGTGGCCGCCGTCACAGGCAATATCAACCAGGCCAAACGGATGAGGGAGAGCCTTGACGCGACCGGGAAGAGCCTCCACATCTCCTTCGACGAGTGGAACCAATGGTACTCCTGGTACCGTCCCTCATGCGTCACTGAAGGAATATATGCGGCCAGGACAATGCACTTCTACATCAACGAGAGCGCCCCTCTCGACATACCGATAGTCTGCTATTTCCAGCCGATCGGAGAAGGAGCCATCCTGATCACGCCCGAAGGCAGCCGCCTGACCGCTAACGGCCAGATGTTTGAGATGCTTAAGGCCCACCAGGACGGACGGGTCTGCAAGGTTTCCGGCAATGATGACTATTCCACCGTGGCGACCATAAAGGACGGGGCGCTGACCATCAGCCTCATAAACGACTCTTATGATTCTGAAAGGGAATTCAGCTTCAACCTAAAGGGTAAAGTCCTTGAGGCAACCCTATATTCCTCAGAAGATGTCACCCCGCACAGTTTCTTTGAGAAGTCGCCGCTTTCGGTCACGAGCTCCCGGAAGGACATCAAGACAGTCCTCCCGGCTCACAGCGTAGCTCTGATCAAACTCTCTTTGGGAAAGAAATAGAGGTTACTCAACCTCGAAGGTCCATTCGTGGTGGATCGGCGTGCCGTCAGCCGCGACTCCATCCGCCACAGCCCGGAATCTCCCTGGATAGTCAGGAGCGGTCAGATTGATTCTTTTCTGTCCTCCTGCCTCAATCTTCGCCGCAGGATCCCAGTACAGTAATTGCCTGGAGTCCCCCCCATCCCCGGAAGGGGCTGTCCCGTAGTAAGCTACCGGGTATGAGACCCCCTTGAAATCCACAACCTGGACATTGGCGGGGAAAGGAATTGCCGTGACATAATTCTTCTTGGTCACGAAATTGACAATCCCGGAAAAGGCAATCTTACCGCAAATGAATGCCTGCTGGTAGAGATCTACATCTTCCAGGAGCATAGCGTCAAACGCGAGAAGGATGTTAAGGTCAGAAATGACCACTCCGTCCATCATCACCAACAAGTTACCTACCTGAGACCTGAAAGAGTCCGTACCGTCGGTCACCATAAGACGCAGACTGTATTTGCCCTTGCCCTCCCTGTGGAGGCTGAGCATGGGGATGATCTCCACCAAGACCTCCCTGACAGTAGGGAACCTTGTGTAGTCATCAAGATGGTAGCGCCTGATGGGCAAACTCTCCAGGAGAAGATCCTGCCTGTAACGAAGGAAGGTGGAAAGAGTGTCGACTTTCAGGGCAGCCGTGGAACGGAGGGCGACCTTCCGCGCGCTGAGATCCTGGTAGAGAATCTTGCTGATTGGCAATTTAGGAATGGAACCAGCTGAAGGATAGATAAATGGGTCCTCTATCGTGATAGATCCGGATTCCTGGTCGAGATTGGAGACCTCGCAAACAATCTCCCTGTCGCCGTAGATATTGTTCGTCATGAACCGGACATTCTTACCATGGTTGACACCGATGTAAAGGTTGGAAGGGGATCCGGCGGAAGACAACGTCGTGTAAGAATACTCGGAGTCCTCCTTGATCTTGCCATTCACCTGTGCGGAGATAATCTCACCATCATATTCCACGGGTCTGTCGCCGACGAACACCGGATCCGGGGATCCTGCCAGAGAACCCAGGAAACTGGAGATCGAGTTTTCCTGGCGAACAGGAACGATGCCATCCTCATGGTAAACAGACAAGGAGAAATCGGCTTCCGGTCCGTTATTCTGGATAAGCACACCAAGGGAGGATCCTTTCTGAACCCTTGCGGAAGAGTTGAAGACCAGACTGCCGCATTCCTCCGCGGCTTCTCTTGACAAAGAGCCGTATTCCTGCTCCCCTATTATCTGAACGCCGTCCTTGACCCGCTCTGTCGAAAGTGTGTTGAATATGGTAAGGATCCTTGATCCGGCAAGCCAGGGTGTCCCCTGCTCATTCGTATTGGAAGAGGTGTAAGCCACAAGTCGATATACCCCTGTCGGGACCGATACAGGGATGCGGAAGACTCCGCTTCCCCTGCCTCCCAGCAATCCGATTTTGGCCTGGGCGGCACTGCCGTCTGTCGAGACAAGCTCAAGATAGGCGACCGCGTTGGTGGAAGACAAGTGGCCTTCCCCATCCACGCAGAACAGGGAGCACCAGACAACGTCTCCGGCGATGTAGGCTTCCCTGTCAGTCGAGACGAAAACCCGCTCCACCGGGTAATCCGCCGCGGAGGCCGCGACAACTGAAAAGAAAGCGAAGAATAATATGCAGATTGTCTTTTTCATCATTCCCAGAAATCAGGTTTTTGTTTGGTACCACCATTTAAGACACAATCGATACACCGGAGAGGGCCCCAGTAAATTCCTTCGACATACGCTCCTTTGTCACCTTTCGGAAGATTCATCAGGTCAACAGGATAGTCTCCAAATTCATAGGCTTCAGCCATGCCGGCAACTCCAGCGGGAATGTACAGGTAGCCAGTCGGAACTGTAGGATGAGAATAGAAGCGATTGTCAATGAACTCCCTGCGCTCGGCCTGAAGCGAGGCGGTCACATAACCCATGACTCGGACTGAAGGATCAGTCTCACATATTATGTTACTGGGCATCTCACCCGGGTTGGGCGTGAACAGGCTGCCCATTCCCTCGGTTATGTCATCCAGATTCTTAATATACTTGAAAGCCTGCTCCGAAAGAGTGATCGCTTTGATGTTGATAGAGTATTTCTTATGATTCCTGTTGTTTGAAGTCGGAAAACTCTGGATAGTGAAATCATTGATCCGGTTAGTCCCGAAATCCGAATAATTGATCAAATGCATGACGGAAGACATATTCCTCCAGCACCAGTAGTTGGGAAACGGCTCAGACCTTTCATATAAGACCTTCCGTTCGGGATCCCAGACATACCTGCATTCGTAATCAGCATGGAACTCCCAAGTCTCGTCAAATGAGATGCCTATGTACCCCGTGGCATCCTCGCCTCCGTCAAGGGTCACATCGACCTTCACTGCTGTGGAATCAAGGTTGTAACCTATGTAAACATCTTCGATAACAGGAGGTTTCTTCACCTCCAACCAATCTGACAAGTAACGGGCTCCATCCACGTTTACTCCCATCCTGTATTTCCGGCCGGCAGGAGCGTCATCCGTAGAGATGGAGAAAACGCTGCGGGGAACCAGAGGGTCATCAGGAGTGTAGACGCCACCCTGGTCATCCTCAACCCAAGCGGTCCCGGTCACCTCTGAATAATGCGTGGAAAATTCTTCAGAGAATGGATACATCCTCGACAGGCGCAGGGTAGATTTTCCACCCACCACAATATTGCCATCAAGGACAATGACATCCTTCGACTCTCCGCCGAGCTCGACATCATAAGGGTAGACACAAGAGGCCAACCCGCAAAGTAAAGCTATGAATATCAACGACTTTTTCATTAGAAGAGCAAGTTAAGGTTGACATAGGGAACAGGGATGGCGAAAATCGACAGCATGTGGCCGACAGGCAATCCCCAGTTTCCGGGAGTGAAAAAGACGGAATAAGGATTCTTCCTCGCGGTCACATTGTACACTCCAATCGTGAAAGTGGCGTGCATGAAGGCCATTAAAGAATGGCCGGGATCGATGTTGAAGGCGACATCCGTCCTGAAGTAATCAGGAATCCTGTAGGAGTTCCGCTCCGAATAGGCGAATTTGTACGAGTTCTTGAACAAATAGGATCCGATCGGGACAGTCACAGGACGTCCTGTGGAATAATCGACATTGAAGGAGAAACTGTAGCGATGGGTCAGGGCTATATTGGTGACCAGTTTGACCTCATGCGGCTTGTCGAACGGGGCGTTATACCAGTCACCGTGGGCAATCGCCTCATAGCCACGATCTTCCATCTCCTTGAAGCGGGCGCGGGAATACGTGTAGGAAAGCCATCCTGTCAGCCGCCCCGTTGTCTTTTTGGCCATAAGCTCAATCCCATAAGCCCTGGAGCGGACCGGGACGAGGTCTTCAGCCAGATTCTCATTCATCGACAGGACAGCTCCGGCCTTGTAGTCAAGATGGTTGGCTGCCTGCTTGAAATATGTCTCGGCCGAGAGGTCGATTCCTGTTCCCAGATCAGTCCAGTAGACACCGGCGGCCGCCTGCCAGCCTCTGGTGGGCTTGATGTCGGCATCGGAGAGTTTCCAAGTGTCCATAGGAGAAATCGAAGACGTGTTGGAAATCAGATGGATATATTGCCGCATCGAGTTTATTCCGCCTTTTATGGACAAGTTGTCGGCGATGGTGTATTTACCGGACAGACGAAACTCGGGACCGGCATAAAAGGTCCCAGGATCGAGCGCGTAAAAGCCGGAAAGCCTTGCCCCGGCGTCGAGCGAGAAACTGTCGTTGATGGTCCAGTTGTCCGAAACAAAAACCGAGGGTTCCAAAGCATATTCCCTGGCTAAAGAGCGCCCCTCGATCGAGGATTCCTCCCCATAAGGCCTCAATATACCAGGATCCAACGCATAGCCGACAGCATGAAAACCGTAATTGATCTTATGCGAATCTCCCAGAGGACGCACCCTGTTGGCCTTTAGGAAAGCCTGACGGATGAAAGTGCTCACATCATAGGCTCCTTGAGTCCAGCCATAGACCGCGACCATATTGTCAAAATGATCGTAACCCGCGCTGACATTCAACGATCCGCCTCCGGCATCCTTATGCTTGAAAATGAGCGAGGCGTTGTAGTTGTTGTAGTTGAACGTCGTGTCCCCGCCAAATCTGAACTTATCAGAGGCATAATAGCCAAAGAGTTGGAGGGTGTTGTCGCTGTCGAAGTGATGCGTGATCCCGAGATTGGCATCATGGAAATTCGCTGTTCCGCCTCCAAATTCACTGTCCTTGGGCAGCAATCCCAGGATCCAGTCGGAATATGTCGTCCTGGCTCCAGCGACCAGCGTGGTCTTCCCTTTGGCCAGAGGCCCCTCGATCTGGACCCGGCTGGTCATAACCCCGATCCCGGCGGATCCTCCCCACTTCTGGGAATCTCCCTCTTTTGACTTGACATTGAGCACAGAGGACACCCTGCCGCCGTATTCTACCGGAATCGAACTCTTGAAAAGCTCCACATTATCCACCACGTCGGGATTGAATGAGGAGAATATCCCGAACATGTGGGTAGGATTATAAATCGTGCTTTCGTTGAACAGGATGAGATTCTGGTCTGTTGAACCGCCTCGCACATTGAAGCCTGTCGAAGCCTCCCCCACGCTCTTGACTCCGGGCAAGGTGAGGACTGCCTTGAGCACATCCCCCTCCCCGAATGCCGTCGGAATCTTATTCAGAGTCTTCACGCTGAATCGCTCGATGCCCATCGAGGATGTCCGGTGGTTGGCCATACTCTCCGCGGACACGACAGCTCCTTTCAGGACAGTCACTTTCTCGGTCAGCTCGACATCAAGGATCCCGTCAGAAAGGACATTGACCTTCAAGGCCAGCTGCTCTTTGGATTCCATATTGAAATTAAGAACGTTCTCTCCTTCAGGAAGTTGGATCCTGTAACGCCCTTTTGAGTCCGTCCTCACATAGGTGGATGTCTTGTCGTCATAAACGACCACGCCATACATCGGCTCGCCGGTCTCATATTCAAGGACCACTCCGCTGACGGTCCGCTTGCCAGCTCGGGCCCTGGAAGCGGAGCCAATCGTGTAGATCTTGTTCTTATAAGAAGCGGTGATAGCGTTGTCCGCATACTGCACCTTGAGCGTGTCTTCCTTGATCTCCTCGAAATAGCCCGAGGGAAGGCCAGTCCCGGTGCCGGGCAGCGAAACGGTTGTGACGGCCCCGTGGGAGAAAAACTCCGATCCCGGATGCCATCCCGAAGGCAATTCCGCGAGAAGCGGCTCTCCCGGATCACGTTTCATCCTCTTCTTGAAGTTCCCCTTGCGGATCCTGATGACCTTCCCGTCTTCCAAGGCATAGTAAAACTCCCTGAATTTGAAATAGGAGTTGACGGATTTGTCATAATCCGGATCCACATAGCCGATCAGCGGACCATTATGGTTTCCGCCGTCGACAATCAGCGACTTTCTGACCTGACGCAAAAGCGGGACGCTCCCGTCACGAACTATCTCGAAGAATCCTTCTTCCGCTTCGGAATAGCCCAAGTAGCGGAGATTGACGAAGCGCTTGTCCCCCATCGTGAACCAGGCGACCTGATCCCTGAACACGACAATGGGCGTCGTGTTCTCGGAAGGACAGACCAGAAGCTGGCCCTGGTAGGCATCCACGTTAAGCAATACATGATCGTACAACTTGCCGTTGAAAAAGACTGTTCCTTCCTCGAATGTTTTCCCATGCCAATAGTAAGTGCCATTGAACCGGAAGGGGTAAGACCGGGGGATGGTTCCTCTGAAAAGGGAGGCGGTCCCTTCCGCCGCCTCGTGGTTGACCAGACTTTGCCCCCTCAATCCAATCGGGAGGAACGCCGCCAACATGAGGGCGAGGAAACTGAGATAAGACTTATTATCCATAATCACAAATATAACAAAAGATTACTCCAAATACGTCTTGAAAGTGCCATGGAATTTTATTATTTTTATTCTAAATTGATTTCATATATTCGCGTCTAGCGAAATTTCCCCAGAATATGAACCTAGTCAACCTTTTCAAGAAGATCCTGCCATACGTGAAGCCTTATCGCTTCCTTGTCGCCATCACCCTTTTCCTGACCTTGATCGGATCCCTGTTAGCCCAGGTCAACGCCGTCGTGCTGGACTGGACTGTCGACTCGATAAACGCCCTTGTGGGCTCGGTCGACTTCACCTGGGGGAAGGCCGCGAGGATCTTGACGATCGTCAGCGTCGTGCTCCTCGGGAAAGAGATTCTGCGGGCAGGAATCACCTTCGCCCAGAGAAACTTCGGGGAGCGACTGAGAATCAACATCTCCCAGAGCCTGTCCCTCGGGGTCGTCGAGAGGATCCTGAAATACAGGATGGCGTTCTTCACCAGGAGCGAAAACTCTCCCGGAATGCTCCAGGACAGGATCGACCAGGGAGCCAGCAGCATCTCACGCACCATCCAAAGCTTCTTCATTGATCTTCTCCCAATGATTGTCAGCTCGGTTCTGGCCCTCATCCTCATTTTCGCCGCAAATCTCTACGTGGGGCTCACGGCCCTGGCGATCGTGCCGATCTATTTCTGGATCACCTCGATGCAAGCCAAAAAGCTTAAAGGCTCCAGAAAGAACATGAGGGGATTCAACGAGAAACGCAACGGCAGCATAATGACCATCCTCGAGAGCATGAATGTGGTCAAGTCTTTCAACCGGGAGGAGATCGAGATGGCCAAGCAGACCGAGCTGCAGACAGGATTCTACGGAAACCAGATGAAGATCCGCAAGGCTGGCTTCGGCTACGATTCCCTAAAGAGTTTCGTCAGCCAGACCGGAACGGTACTGATTATCATCCTGACCTCTTACCTCGTGCTGACTGGCTACCCGGGAATGACCATAGGAAAGATCATGTACCACATCATGCTTTTCAGCAATGTGACTGCCCCGATCAGCCAGCTCCAGAGAATATTCGACGACCTCAACGACGCTGTCATCTACGCCGAAGGCTATTTCGAAATAGTGGATGCTGACCAGGAACTTGAGCCGACCGGAGGTTACCGCCCGGAGAAAGTGGAGGGTAACTTCGAGATGAAGGGAGTGGACTTCACTTATCCCAACGGGACAAAAGCCCTCCATGACATCTCCCTTAAGGTTGACAGCGGGAAGATCACTGCCCTGGTGGGTCTGAGTGGGGCTGGAAAGTCGACGATTGTCAACCTGCTTGACAAATTCTACGAGCCTGACCGCGGAAGCATTACCCTCGACGGAGTGGACCTTAGGGAATGGGACACCAAGTTCCTTAGAGAGAACATCGGGCTGGTCCTCCAGAAGAATCATATTTTTGACGGGACAGTCGCTGAAAACATCCGTTACGGAAAGCCCGGTGCCAGCATCGAGGAGGTCCACGAGGCAGCGAGAAAGGCAAGCCTCTATGACCAGATCGCTGCCCTGCCTAAAGGTTTTGAGACCGCTGCCACCAATCTCTCGGGCGGACAGCAGCAAAGGGTCGCCATCGCGAGGATGTTCCTGAAGAACCCGCCGATCATATTCCTTGACGAGCCGACAGCCTCACTTGACGCCATCGCGACCGAGCAGATCAAGAACGCCATCGATGCGATCAAGAAAGACAGGACGGTCATCATCATCTCCCATTCTATCTCGCAAATCATTGACAGCGAAATGGTCTATGCCCTTAAAGAGGGCCACCTCGAGCAGAGCGGCACCCCGGACGAGCTTTACCAGAAGGGAGGGATCTACAAAGATATAATGGACGCGTCAGCCCGCAGCCTCAACATCGAGAAATTGGCCCAAACAATAGGAATCGCGGACGACGACTAATCCTGAACGGCGGATAAGTCGCAGGAAATACGTATATTCGTGTCACAATAAACATGGGTATATGTTGAGTCGTTATTATCTCCTTAAATCAGCAAGAATACTGACCATCGCCGTTTGCCTGGTTCTCGCGGCGGTGTCATGCGGAAAAGAATGCGATCTTCACTGGAAGAAAAGCGCCGACGGGATGGTTCTTACGGATGGTGAATCTCTTATCGGCAAATTGGATATTCCAAATGCTGAAGGAATATCCCACAAAGTGAGGATTGAGACCCTGGACTCTGCCACCTTCAAGGCGACCGTGGCTTTCACGGCGGTAGAAGACATGGATTCGGTCCGTCTCGAAGCCGGATTCGTTCATGAATCAGGAAGCGGTTTCTGGATGATTCCAGCCGTGAGTTACAACGGGAACGATTGGGGCCGGGGCAAGGAACCGAAAGGAGCGAAAGCTGACGGGCAATGGCGGACGGTCTCTTTCAGGAGAACTCCTATCCCCGGAGCGATGTACTCTGAAGGGAGCCGCTATGCGGTGGCGACTTGGACCGAGGCCCCTAAATCCTTGAAAGAGAATTACTCTTGCTCGCTCAGGCCCGAAGAAAACCGGACGGACCACCACTATCTTTGGCCAGAGGAGGAAATGCCTGTCACTTATGCCAACAGGGACCATTTCGAGCCCGGATGGAGAAATCAAATGCCACTGAAAAAAGGGGAAACCGTTGAGTTCCGGATATATATTCATTTAAACCCGGTGCAGGAAGGGCACCGCTCTATGCGCCCGTTCCTGGACAAAGCATGGGAATTGTCCCCAAAACCTCAGGTCGAGATATATTCCAACGACAAACTATGGGAGCTGGGAATCCGCTACGCCAAGGAATCCCTCTGGGCCGAGGAAGGGCCTTACAAGGGCTTCAGCATCGGGCTCATCCTGGACGAGAACGGTTCCTGGCGCCAGCGCCCTGCCTGGAAATATGAGATCGGATGGTGCGGCCAGAACGCCTCCTATGCCATATCCATGCTCCGGGACTACCAGAAAACCGGCTCTAAAGAGTCTCTGGACAAAGGCATAGCGACTCTGGACACATGGAGCGAATGCGGCCTTCCGAACGGCCTTTTTATCACCCATTACGACAATATCCTTCACAACCATCCCGACGGCGCTCTGGACGCCTGCAACCTCGGAACAGCTGCCGTCAACTTCTTTGAGGCTTATGACGTCGCCAAGGAGTGCGGCGTGGAACGTCCTGAATATGAGCGAGTGGCTTACAGCATTTGCGACTTTGTCGTCTCTGACCAGCAGGAAAACGGATGCTACGCCAAGGGCTGGAGACCGGACGGTGAGGCCATCTACAGGGAAGGAACAATCGGTTGTTTCCTTGTGCCGGCGATGGTGGAGGCGTACCGCCGAAGCGGAGACCAGAAATACCTTGACTCCGGCCTGAAGGCCTACAGGCACTATATTTCCGAACTGAATGAGAACGGGTTCACGACAGCCGGAGCCCTGGACACTTGGTGCATCGACAAGGAGTCCTCGATCTCCCTTCTGCGTTCGGCTATCCGCCTCTATCGCCTGACTGGATCCAAAGAGTACATCGAGGATGCCGTGGCGATCTCATATTACCTCTCCACATGGCTCTGGCACTACGACGAGATTTATCCCGAAGGGGACAATTTCACTGAATATGGCTACCACACTTTCGGTGCGACTTCCGTCTCGGTCCAGCACAACCACCTCGACCCTTACGCCTTGTACTGGGTGCCTGAATGGATGGAACTATCTGAGCTTACGGGAGATCCGCAGTGGAAGGAGAAAGCCGAGGCTATCTGGCGCTGCGGCAACCAGTTTGTCTCAGACGGAACTCTTGAGATCAATGGTCACGTCCGTCCCGCCGGATCACAGAACGAAGCCTACTTCGAATGCTCCTGGGGATTTTCCGCGGGTGACAACGGAAAGAGAATCAACGATTGGCTCGTCGCCTGGCCCGGAGCGTTCCGCCTCGAGACCCTGCGCCGGTTGGAAGAGCGTTAGCCAATATGGCCTTATTTTATTATTTTTGAGAAATATGGGGGCTCAGCCCTGACAAACAACATAATTAGACACAAAAATGAAAGAGTATTCAAGAAGGGAGTTCATCAAGACCGGCATCACGGCAGCAGCCGGTGCCGCCGCTTTCACCATTGTTCCGAGCCATGTTCTCGGCAAGACCCTCGGTCATGTCGCCCCGAGCGACAAGCTCAACATCGCGGGAGTCGGCATCGGAGGAGTCGGCCGCAGGAATCTCAAGAATATGTCCACTGAGAACATAGTCGCCCTCTGCGACGTGGACTGGACATATGCGATGAAGGCCTTCAACGATTACCCATCCGCCAAGCGCTTCAAGGACTGGAGAGTCATGTTCGACCAGATGGCCAAGGACATCGACGCCGTGCTCGTGGCCACACCTGACCACACCCACGCTGTCGTGGCGGCCCACGCCATGACCCTCGGCAAGCATGTCTATGTCCAGAAACCGCTCACCCATTCCGTCTATGAGGCCAGGCTCCTTACGAAGCTGGCGAAGAAATACAAGGTCGCTACCCAGATGGGCAACCAGGGCAATTCCTTTGACGATTGCCGTCAGCTTGCCGAATGGATCTGGTCCGGAGTGATCGGGGATGTCTATGAGGTCCACGCCTGGACAGACAGGCCAATCTGGCCGCAGGGCCTGATGAAACCCGCTGGCGGAGTGAAAGTTCCAAAGACCCTTGACTGGGATCTGTTCATCGGCCCGGCCGAGACCAGGCCTCACGACCCGGCGTACACACCTTGGAACTGGAGAGGTTTCTACGATTTCGGTACCGGAGCCCTCGGCGACATGGCCTGCCACATCATGGATCCTATCGTGATGGCTCTCGGGATCAAATATCCCACAAGTGTCCAAGCCAGCTCGACCTTGAGCAACCTTTATTCCCCGCCCCACGCCGAGAAGATCACCTACACCTTCCCCGCCAGGGAGCCTAAGGGGAATGTCAACATGCCGGAGCTGAAAGTGTATTGGTACGATGGAGGACTGCTTCCAGAGCGTCCTGCGGAGCTTCCGGACGGAGAGATGATGGGAGACGAGAACGGAGGACTCATCTTCGTCGGCACCAAAGGCAAGATCATGGCAGGCTGCTACGGTCTCAAGCCCATGTTGCTGCCAAAGTCGTCGATGGATTACTTCAAGGAGCCAAAGCCCGTCATCAGGAGAGTGCCTGGAGGTGGGACAGGCGACATCTGGGTCAACGCCCATGAGCAGGACTGGATCCGCGCTTGTAAGGAGTCCCCGGAGAACCGTGTCGAGACCTCCTCGAACTTCCAGATCTCCGGCCCGTTCACCGAGATGGTGGATGTCGGAGTGCTGGCCGTACGCCTCTCAGGCCCGACCGGGCTCCATCGCGAGCTGAAATGGGACGGGGAGAACATGCGTTTCACGAATATCTCCGACTCGGACAAGATCAAGATTGTCAACTACGACGACTTCAAGATCATCGACGGAGATCCCCGATTCGACCGCCGCTACGCCGAGTTCGACGCCAAGGCACTATCCGAGGAGTGGATACGCCACACCTACCACAACGGATATTCATTGCCTGACATGCCCAAAGACTAGCGTTTCCGGGCGATGACAGTTATGGAGCCGGGGGTGGTGGAGAACTCGACCAATGAGCCATTCTCTCCTATATCCTGGCTTGGTAAGAGCTTGTAATCCACTTGTTTCCCTTTGCTGGTCACGACCAGCTCATCCGGCAGGATGTCTGTCTGGACCCGGCAGGTGTTGCCTTTCTCGCTATAGACCTCGACACTCTCTGTCTTGCCTTCCTTGCGGACAGCATCGACGAGGAACGCTCCTGCGGCCCTCATGCGTTTGAAATTGACATCTTTCCATCCGGTCGGGCAGCCATGGAATATCCTCAGCCGGTCACCCCAATCCTGCATGTAAAACTCATGAAGGGTGGAAGCTCCCGCAAGCGGGGTCTCTATGACAGGCCCCGATTCGGCATATAAGGTGTTCGCTTGCAAGAAGTTGTTCATGAACACATTGAACTCTTCCAAAGCCCTGTCGCCAAGACCTTCGCTCGAAAGCATGGCGGCCTTGCCGGTTCTTGAATATCCCTGGTCTCCCTGCCAGTGATCAATGCTGAGGTTCGCCTTCGCCCGCATCTGAGGATCGTTCCAGTCCAGCATGTGGTAGGGATAGATCATGAACAGGTGGGAATAATGGCGATGGTCATTCATGATGAACTCAGTGGTTTCACTGACTTTATAGCCCGTCTCCTCACTGTACTGGAAATCAGGCATTTTCGAAAGGAAATCCTTCCATTCAGGCAGCTTCGGATCATTGATTCCGAACCTCTCATCTATTTCGATGAGTTCACACAAGGCCTGCCGGAGGTTGGCGAGATCATAATTCGAGTTGGGGCCGACATTCGAAACGGGATATTCCGGAGAAGCCGTGGGCGGAAGCGAATATGTCCCGTCAGGGTTGGTCCGGCGAATATGGAAGAAAAGGTTGACAGCTGACTTGAGGAGCGGGAAAAGGCGGTCCCTCATCGCTTCGTCATCACCGTATGCCAGACATTGCCAGTACCAGTAATACAGTGTCCAGCAAAGGTTTCCGGCCTCATAGTTATTCGAGTCAGCAAGGCTTGGGTCCAGCGGGTTATAAAGATCGTAACTGCATATGCGGCCAAGGCAAGCGGAGTCGTCCCAGCCCTCCTGCCCTGGGATGTCAGTGACATTTCGTACGAGATTGTCGTAGTTCTCCCAGAGCGAATCCCACAGCGGCTGGGCAAACTCTCCCATGTTGGCCTTGGTCAAGAAACTATAAGTCAACTGGATATTCAGGTTCATCCAGACGGACGGCCATGGTGTGTCCCATGTAGGCCAGACGCCCTGAAGGTCAAGGATTGGCTTTCCGGGCCGGGCGGTGGACGCGAACTTATAATACTGCATCCAGTAATATCTCTCAATCGCCGGATCCGGGAAAGTCAGGAAGGCAACATCCTGGTAGAAGTCATGCCACCATTGCCTATGGGATTTCCCGAGAACCTTGGCTGATTCCGAAAGCCCCTTATTCACGACATCCGCGGCCGCCGCAATGGTTTTTTCCTCAGTATCTTCGAAAGAGACTGTCGCGATTATCCTACGGGAGTTTCCTTCTTTGTTCTCCTTCCAGGCCACCGCGTAATACTTTGCCATATCCGTGAATGTAGTGTCTTTGGCAAGAGGCTGGACAAGAATATTGACCCCGTCCCGGCTTGTAAGGTAGGGATCTGGATTGGACTTGCCTTCAGAATTAAGGTACCACTCCGGCACGTCTTTCCCGTTGAATATTCTCGGAGAAACAGCCTTGAATGGCACGAAGTCCCATTTGAAGCCCGTTTCCTCTCCCTTGGAAGCCGTCTCAAAAACTATGTAGTCCTCAATGGCATGGACATAGGTCTTGAAAGCGATACTCCCCTTGTCGGTAGTAAATGTGCCGGTGGTCTGGGCGTCATATATTGATAGATCCATCTCTTCGGCCGTGACATTCCCGACGGTCTTAAGGGTGAAATAACCTATCGGGAGACGCCCTTTTTTGTAGAGGTCATAGCCTTCCCGCTGTTCGGTCACATCGCTTCGGCCGACATTAAGACGATAAGTATCAGGGGCTTCCGCCCTGTACATATTGGTACCGATAAGACCATTTCCCATCAAAGCGCCTGAATAGTAACCCTGTTTGTTGAGACCTTTATACCCTTCCGGCCGATCGGGGCCGGGGGTATCGACGTCGTACTTGATCTCCGTCCAGTGAGTGTTCTGCTTTGAAAGGAACTCTTCAAGATAAGAGTCATTCCCGGAATCGCACGAAGCTAGCAAGCCCGCGGCCAGCATGGCTGCCAATATTCGCCTTATTGTGCTCATATTCGAGAAATGTCAACTTTATCCATGTCGATGGTCATCTCCCCCACCTTCGGGTCGGTCTTCCAAGTCCCGCGGGTGAAATCCGGGAATTCCACTCTTTCGGAACGGTTCCGGACACTCTCCTCGCTGAACGGGAACACGCAGCTCCACGAAGCCAGGTCATAGACTGTCATGTCAAGAGGAAGCCCGTTGCGGAGGCAATAGCTCCATCTCAAGTCCATCAGGAAGTCCATGCCTCCATGGCCGCCTACCTTCTTGGCGATCTCTCCGGCCCGTTTCCATAGCTGGTGGCCGTAACGATCCTTGAAATCTTCCAGGGCCTCACCTTCGAAGAAACTTGGCACACCCGCTCCCAGCGAGGGTTCAACCCCGACCTTTAGCGGATTGGTGCTGACTGTGCCGTTGAAACCGTAGAGCGTGTGGACTCGGGTATAGGGCATCGGGGTATTGTTGCATTGGCGAAGCAGAATGGTCTTCCCGTTTACCGTATGGATAAGGGTGGAGTTGAAGTCGTTAGCTTCGAACTGAACCTGGGAGACAGGAGCGTCGGGGCCATATTTTTGTCTCGCGAACTCCTGCCAGGCGAAGCCCTTGGATCCCATGGAAACAAGATAGTCGAAACGGTCTCCGCGGTTTATGTCCATCGCCAGGGCCACAGGGCCAAGGGCATGGGTCGGATAACACATCCCGGTATGGTCGATCAGCGCCTCAAGAGAGGAGAACATCTTGTCCGGACCAAGGAAAGCCTGCCCCTGACGGTCACGGGTCTCATGGAGGTAGCAGCCCTCGGCGTGGTAGAGTTCCCCGAGGATCCTGAGTCTCGAGAGATTGATCATCAGCATCTCGTCCTCGCCGTAGCAGCAATTCGAGAGGATCATACAGTGGACCCGGTTCTTCTCGGTAGCTTCGACCAGTTCCCAAGCCTCATCGACTGTACGGACGCCCGGAACCTCAACAAAAGTGTGCAGCCCGGCCTTGACGGCGTAAATGGCGATCTCGGCGTGGGACACCCAATTGGTGTTGATGTGGACCACATCGCATATTCCGGAATCGCAAAGACGCTTGTAAGCCTCTGGTCCAATGAATATTTCAGGAGAGGGAAAGCCATTATCTTTGAGCCACTTCTGGCTGTTAAGGGCCCTTTCTTCAATCAGTTCGCACAGGGCTGTGATCTCTATTCCCGGAACAGCGGTCAGCCTTTGGACGGCGTAGGACCCGCGTCCTCCGACTCCGATCACCGCAACCCTGATCTTGTCCAGCTTCGGGGCAACGAAACCTACCATGGAGTCGCCGTTTGAGGTTTTCCTCTGTCTCCTGTCCGGCACCGAAATCCTCTCCACCGCACCCGCTACAGGGCCTATAGCCGCCGCTCCGACCAGGCATGCGGCCCCCTTCATGAATTCTCTCCTACTCGACATTATCTATTCTATTTAAAGTATACAAATATACTAAACATGCATGATTCCAGAACGGATGATCATCAGACAATTACAAAAAACGCGTAGCTTATTAGGCTACGCGTTTCACATAAAACATTAGCTATCAAATGTTTCCCGAAAAGGATCAGAATTCGAAACCGAACGAAAGTTTAGGCATAAAGAGCATTTTCTGGTCTGTCCTTGTCTTGCCAAGCGGAGCGATGAATTTGCCACCGAGGCCAAGCGTGAGACCTTTACCGGAACGCAAGCCCCAACTCCATCCCACATTCGGCTCAACAAACAAGCCATCTTTCAGCTTCATCCCACTGGCGCTCTCATAATTAAAACCGTGCAAAATTCCGGTCTTGAGACCAAGAACCGGAGTGCCCTTCTTGTCTTTGAGATATGAATGGAAATCCAGGAAAGCTTCTCCAAAATACGGATTCTCATTCCCGTCAGGGAATATGTAACCACCTATTCCGGCACCGAGATAAATGTTTCGGTTGAACATATAGCCATGCGAAGTCTCGGCACCAAGCCAGACCCCGAATTGATCGGTAATCGAGACACTTCCCTTGTAACCTTTCGACCTGTAATCATTCTGGGCTGAGGACACAAAACATGAAACGACAGCCAACGCTCCAACAAGCACTAACTTGCAAAAACGATTCATAAAAATCTTTAGTTTTTAAAAATTAAAACAACATCTCCATGTGCCGGCCGGCGCACAGGGCCATTAAAATACACATTCCATGCCACTGTAGGGCCGATTTTTGGAATCGCTTATGTTACAAGTCGTTACTTTCGCCAAGGATTAGCAAGCGCAGGACACGGGTCTTGCGAAGCAGGCGGACAAGGTTGTAGCAGTGCGCCAGTTCGCCGACCGCCAGAAGCGGAGCGACCCAATAAGAATGCGGGATCGGGACATAGACTGGTTTTGAAAGCAGGTAGAAGACCATGCTTCCGGCCATGCCCAACGCCAGTCGGTAGATGGTCAGGCCGAGGTTACCCCAATCAAAGGATCCCGTCGCGAGATCGATCACATGCGTGGGTTTTTCGTACACGGTCAGGTGTCCGGACCAGAAGCAGAGCAGCACCCCGAATGTGACCACGGACAGCACCAGCCAGATGACGCGATTGAAATAATCGCCAACCGGAGTGAGCGATACAATTACCTGTAATGACCAAAGGTGGATAGGATCAAGACTTCCACGACGTCATCATATACTTTGTACACCAGCCGGTGTTCTCTCGTTATTCGCCTGGAATAAACGGAACCATCATAACCCTTTAAGGGCTCGACCTGACCAGTCTTGTATAATAACTTCAAATCCTTTTGCGCTTGCTCAGTGAATACTATTCGGTACATGTCTACTCCGCCTCAATCATCCTGTTCAGATAATCTTCTGAACTCTCCCCTTCGTTCATTTTGAATACTTTGCCTTGGGCATAGTCCTCTATGCCTTGACGGATTTTCGCATCCAATTCATTATTACTAATGATAGTATCGTCCTCTAAAATTGGTACAAGACGATAGCTGCCATGAGACCTTGATGTAATAACAACATCATTATTTCTAGCCAAATCAAAATACTTCCGCTGATTGGCTCTGAATTCCCTGCTACTTACTACTACCATTGCTTATTCTTTAATTTGTTCGCAATATACGAACTTTCAAATAAAGTACCAAAATGGTACACATTGTTTGTGGCTGTATCGTCCTGAAAAAGGTCTATATAACCGGGAATTCACTTGTCTTTTTTTGGAATCTTGGAACCGAAGACAAAGAGGGATGAGCGTTCAGGCAATCATACTACAATGGTTTATTAATGCATATGCTGACATAGTAATCCTCATTGAAGACTTTCCCATCAATTTCAACAGGTTTATTCAGAGCTACCAAATAATGCATGTCACCAATGGTCTTCTCTGCTCTAACCCAGGATTCCCCTTGGCTCTGAGTCAATTCTATACCGAGGTCACGGAATTCTTTAACAACGATGTTGAACAACTTCTCCATTTCACGAGAGGCAGCCTCCTTGGTTTCCTGGTCTTTATAGCCCATCGTTACATAATAGCCGTATCCATAACTGTAATTGACGTATTCATACTTTTTCACGTCGACATCCAACGGATATCCTTTGAAAGTCCTGTTGAATCCCTCCCTGATACTATATGTCCCATAAGACTCAGTACACTTCCATTCCTTGTTGCCTTGGATATACTCAATCACTTTCTCAGGATCTATACCCCATAGAGATTTGGAAGGATTTTCAATTACGCCTAGAGGCTTGGAAATCAAGTCTTTTAAAGTCAGCTCCCTAGAAGTGGACAACTTGATTCCAGGCGCAGTCGAAGTTATAGAATAGCTGGATGCTTGGACCGGTTTGGCAGTGGCAGGCTCGTCATCCCAATAGGTGATATTATGATAAATCACGTTTTGGGTTTCCGTATTTAGTAATTTAGTATAATTGCCGCGGGCATCTTTTTCCAGGATTTTGTAAGTTGTCTGGAATGACTTGAACGAAGTCATTAAACCATCAGCGCAGAATTCCAGACTAGTGATTAAGTCATCGCCCGTATTGTATTGTTCTTCGATTAAGGTTGTTACCGCATTATTGACAGCTCCTACACTGAAATAGACACAAACGAAGGAATCATCGTTAATCTCATTGAACAAGTTCCCGGTCGTGTCACCGAGATAACCGAATATGTCATCAAACTCAGTATAAAGTATATAGCTGCAAATAAGTTTGCCATCCTTGTAATGAAAGCGATACTTTTTGGAGTCATCAGGAGTCAATGAATAATTGAAACCCGTGAGATAACCGTTTGAACGTGTGATATCAGAAAGGTGTGCCATCCGGTCCTTCTTGTCAAGGCCAAAGTCGAGCATCCAATACTCCAGTTTCCCATCAGTGTCAAAGGATATTTTGCTGTATTCATATGGACCGGATGAATATGTTCCGTTTTCTTGCAGCACCGTGCATTCCTTTACATTGCCTTTCAGACCGAAGGCGACTGCGTCATGATACTGTTGGGCGTGAAGGGTTGCGCAGAGAATAAGACCCGTTGCAACAAATAGAAAGAATGATAACTGTTTCATATACATGATTGCTTGCACAATAATAGCAAATCTTCCGTATCGCCCACCGAAGTGAGCGATAAATTGGACTTTACTCGTCTTTCTTTGGAATCTTTGATCCAAGGACATAGAGTAAACAAACCTGAAATCGTACGATTCACCTGCAATTTACTCAACCCAACCGGTAACCCACTGGCCATCTGAAGACCAGTAACTGCTCCAATAATCAATCTGGAGAAATGACACTGTGGAGCCTTTGCTTGGGAACTTAACCCTGACGATGGATTTACCATACTTGGCAGACACCTCTGTGGCGTATTTAGTAGGCTCCGGGAGATTCACTCCTTCCGACCTGAGGGAAGAAATCAACCTGTCGCAAAACCGCAGGGCTTCTTTATGGTTCTTCGAGGATATAGAATACCACATCGAGGATAACTCTTTTCCGCCCTCACGAAACCACGCTGTCACCGAAAATGGGATCACACCAAGCACGCTCAAATCATAGCCGCTTTTGTCCAATAGATTATTCAACTCTATGGTTTGAATGGAAGATATTTTTTTATCAGTCTTGGTCTTCCATCCGTACCTCGACAGCTCTGAAAGGATTTGATCCATTGGACATCTCCATCGGTCAGCAGGCAGGACGCCAAACGGGCGTGTCAAAATGTCGGAAAAAGATAGTTCTTTCGGAGTCGCTGACCTGAAACCCGACGGCAACTCCTTTGATGGAACCTCTTCAGTCTTAGGTGTTTGTGCGGGTTCTGCCTTAGGCGTGTTCTTTGGCGCCGTTTCGGTTACAGGAGGCTTTGGGGTTGGGGTAGGCTCGTCAGAGGCAGGTTCGTCATCCCAATAGGTGATAATTCGCTTAATGGTCGTGACTGAGCCGCCAATATTATACATGTCAAACAGAACATAATTACCATGTGAATCCTTCTCCCGAATTGTGCATTCACTAAGACGGAATACTTTGCCACCTTCATACCCTTCTAGTGAGAAGGAAACATCTTCTCCTTTCTTAAACTCTTTCTCAATGTAGGAATTCAATTCATCTTCTATCGTTTTATAATGGAATTGTTGATAAATGAAATAATCGCTTTTCCCTTGGGTCCAATAATGATTAACTGTAGTGAAACGCAATTCGCCAAAAAAATAATCATAACCACCATCTTCAAGGGTATAGAAGCCCTTTAATATGCCATCGTGATAGCGGAATCTGTATTCTGTAACAGTCTTCGTCACATCTTTACATTTTATACTTGTCAATAGACCGTCAGAATGTACAGGATCAAAAAACTCATCGTATTTAGGATCATTAGATTTAGAAGTCCAGACAGATAACCTTCCTTCTCTGGTGAATGACACTAGGCTAAAAAGATGAGGATCTTCTACGGAATTCCCACTTTTCAGTGAGATTACCTTGCACTCCTTGACATTCCCTTTCAAGCCGAAGGCGGCGGCGTCGCGATACTGTTGGGCAGATAAAAATAGGCTGGAGAACAGTCCAGTGACTGCCAAAAGAAGGGATAAACTATATGATTCTCTTTTCATATCACAAAAATAACTGTATCGTCCTAAAAAAAGATTACCGAAGGTGGAGATAAACAATCAATTATTTAATTTCCAATGTATTGCCAGTGTCCTCAACCGAAAGGATGACAGGATGTGAGTGGCCTGAGTTGGGCTGGTGGAAGACCAGTTTGAGACCTCCGTCAAAATCCTTGAACACCATCGGATGTCCTCCATCTTCCTCGAATATCGGCTCGGGATCACAAGTCCAGGGGCCTTCAATCTTTCCAGACTCCGACCGGGAGATCGCGACGCAATATTTCCCGTTTTTGAAAGATGACCACAAGATAAGCAGCTCACCATCCTTTGTCCTATAGACGAAATTCCCATCAGAGACATACGCCGCCTTCTTGGTTCCGTCCGGCTCGGTCCAGTAGGTGTTGGGTGAAATCCAGGGGGCCTGTGAAGCTGTGAATATCGTCTTGGGATCACCCGCAGCGGCGGAAAGATCCTTCTTCAGCGGCATAAGCTCGAAAGTGCCGTCCACAGTCTGCACCCACTCGTGGCAGAAAACCATGTAAGGGACACCATCCTCAACCCAAAGCGTGCCATCAAGGGACATATATTCCTTTGGCGTGGTAAGTTCTTTACCCAGAGGGAGAAAAGGCCCATCAAGCGACTTGGAGCGGAATATTTGGGTTCCCCTGTAGGTGAATTTTGGCCATCCCTCGATGCTCTCCGCCCACTGCCGGTCCGTGTTGATGGTGGCGAATATGTACCATTCTCCTTTATACTGATGCACTTCCGGGGCCCAGATCGGTCCGTTTATGAAATTGTCCTCCGGCACAGTGAACACCCTTTGGGGGCCATACCAGGTCTTCAGGTCCGCGCTCCTGAACGCCTCGACTCCGCCAAGCCCCTCGGCTGTCGTGGAAGAACGGAAAAGGTAATACGTCTTCGTGGCCGCATCGGCTACTATAAACGGATCCCTGCAATAGATGCTGTCCGTCGAGACACCAGGACCTAAAGAGCTCAGATCAATACTTTTACGGTCCTTGCAGGACACCACCAGCGCTGCGGCTGAAACCAAGAGAATTAAAAGTTTTCGCATATTTTGTGGATAATATTCAGTTTCAAGTCGAAAGGGTCGCTATCAAGACAACGGTGGCCGCCAGCAACATATAACTCAACACATAGATGGCGGCATAAGCCAGTCCTGTACCGGTGGCGAGGCGCAAACTCTTTTTCCAGCCCACACCGAAAAGTTGCCGATAGTCATATACAATCAAAAGCGCCATCAACCATATTCCGATCTTTCCCTTTCCTCCCAAAGTGATTATCAGGAAGAATAGCATGAAGAAACAGAACTGGCAGAGAATATAAGCCGCGGCGGCGGCAGAGGCCGACAATCCCATTCCCCTCCTCTTCAAAGAGAAATACATAGCCAGCCACAACATCAGGAAATTGCCGAGGAACAGGTAGACCCCTTGACTCCTCAAAGAGCTTTCCAAGGCAGCCAAGGAAGCCTTTGCGGGAGAGTTGACAGCCTCCGGATGCTTATCCAGGCTGAATATGTGCTTGTTGTTTTCTACGAAACGGAACACCGCGATGACTTTTTTGCTCCTCTGGGTGTCACCGATAGCCGCTTCCATGCTGTCAAGCTGGACACTGAACTCCACTTCCGGCTTTGTCCCGGTCTTGACACGATAGTCCGGCTTCACGATGGATACCAGCATGGCGAAGAAAGCGTAGAATATAATCAACGAGGTCAATGGCGCCAGGAAGCGCTCATTGTCGCCTCTTATATAATCCCTGATCATGTACCCGGGACGGAGCAGCAGGTGAACAAAGGTCCGTTTAGCGTCATCATTCAGAAAAGGAATGCTGTCGAAAGCGCCTTTGGAGAAACGCCGATTACTGCCTGACCTCTTTCCCGGCTTTGTCCAGGGAAGGACGCCAAGTTTCTGCCAAATTCGGAAAGCCCTTAGGCGAGATTTAAAACTATGTTTCTTGAATGACATATTCATTTTTTTAATTGTCTTTCTTTTCGCCCAGAACCAGTAAGCGTGGGACACGGGTCTTGCGGGGCAGGAGGACAAGATTGTTAACTTAGCGCTAGTTCGGCGATCCCCCACACAGGATGGTCACAAAACTGTCCTCCTGACAACTGCTCGGTCAAATGCCACAGCAGCACAGAAAAGATCGCGACGCGCTTCAGCGGATCCATGTGTTCCAATCTCTGTCCCATGCGGCAAAGATAGGAAACTTGCGGAAATTGTGTCTAGAATCTCTTCATTGAACAAGGGAATCAACTTCCCGATAAACTTTCATCGTCCTTCCCTCAACGACCGTGCGAGCGAAAATATTGAAGGCCGTGTTGGTGCTCATCCCGAACTCGTCGCAAAGGGCATCAAATTGAACCTTCAGGTCATTATCCATACGGATGGTCATTGCTGTCGTCTAAAGATTCTTCGCTGACGCTCAGAATGACAATTATGTCTACCTGAGGTTGCCTAAAACGGCCTCGTCCAAGGTCTTGAGAATCTTGTCTTCGAAGCCGATGAAAGTGTTGGATCTTGAGCCGTCTTTGCCGACCACGAGATAAGAAGGGTAGGCGTTGGTACCCAGTTGTTTAAAAATGGCGTCAAGCTGCTTCTTGGTGAGGTAATAATGGTCTCCAGCGATTGACGGGACCATATCCACCCACTCCTCTTTTGGTGAAGTGGAACTGGTGACATAAACAAATGACACATCCTTAAAGCGATTATCTTTCAAGGGTTCCATCTGTTCGATAGCCTCCTTGCATGGCTCGCACCATGTCGCCCAGAAGTCTACAAGCACAGCCTTGCCTTTATAGCGCTCAAGAATGGCGTCCAGCATCTTCTCGGGAGCCGCTTCAGGGACAGATCTCACCTTACCGACCGGTGCCTTGACCTCGGCTTTGTCGGCTGGATCCAATAGACTCTCCTCCTTTTCTTTAGCCTCGGCAGCCTCAACAGCTATCCGTTCAAGACATTTCTTGAACATGGGGTATTCACATTTGTCGAAAAGCGCAAGTTCCTCAGGAGTAAGTTCTTCCCCCGCATGAGCCTTGGCTGTAAGAGGGCCAAGCGTGGAAAGGGCGCCCACGAAACCATCACCTTCCGGTGCGACCGCCTTGAACAAGGCCGGCTTGAGAGCCAAGGACAAGTAGGGGTTGAACACTATCTTCGTATCATTCAGGCCGATAGTACCCAGCCAAGAGAAATCCTCATTACTGAGCTCGACTGGTGCGAAAACATCCAGCATTGCCGACACAGCTTGCCCCTTTAGCTGTGCTTGCTGGTATTCCTTGACATATTCAGGAAGCGCTTGGTCACCGGAGATGGCGTCAGAATACTCTTTGTATATTGTTTTCAATAAGTTGACATAACTTGCCCCATCCGGGAAGTCGCTGGAAAGCCTTGAATCCGTTAAAAGATTGTATTCTCCCGGACTGGAAAGATAATCCCCGCAATCAAGCAATGCGGAATAAGTTCCTTCGTATTTGGGGTAGAAAGGAAGAGCCTTCTTTCCTTTTTTAAGACCGAAACGCTCCTCCGTCAAATACCTGTAACCGGCATCGACCGTCATCCTGACTGTTTCACCGGGGGAAGTGTAGAAATCATTGCCTATCACATACATAACTCCGGAATTACCATTGTCGAACATGAGGAAAGATGGATAAACTCCATTTTGGTAAAAACTCAAAACGGCCTTGCCGGAATCATCGAATGTCCCATCGACGGAAAAATTACCTTTCTCACGAGGTGGAATCAGGGGGGAGTTCATTAGTCTGAAACTGATTGGTGGCAGTCCTTTGAGCGAGCATCCAAGATCCACCTCGACCGTTGTAAGTCCGGAATCCGTGGAGAGTTCCGGAATGTGGGCCGGCATCTTCCCGGAGGCCTTTGTCTTGGCTGGTCTTTCCCCCGTCAGGTCAATATTATAGAACTTGAAATCCCCAGAGGCCTCTCCTTCCAAAAAGCTAATTTCCTTTAACTTGGACGGTATAGGCTCGAAGAAAAGCTCGAACGAGGCATTACCCTTCCGATCCCCACGGAACCATTCCCCAAGCGTGATTCCCTTGGCGGAAATGAGGTCATATTTTTCCCCACCCGCGAAAAGATAACTATCCGGGGATATACGAATATTCGACATCAACTCGAAAGCTTTGAAATAGAATACGGTAGCGCTATTCCGCATCTCAATCTTCCTGATCTCTAGCGATGTGGCGTTCCTGTAATCATACCTGGGCAATTCCACAACCCGAGAGTGTTCCTTGTCACAAGCGCCTGACAAAACCGCGGCAATAGTTAAAACCACCAGGCCTGGATGTATAAACAATCCTCTTTTCATTAATTTATGACTATTGATTCATTCCCTGCGCGATAACCTTCTCGAATTCTTCCTGTGGAATAGCGCCTTCTATGCAAACAAACTGGCCGTAATTGGAGCCAATATCCATTCGAGTCATGACAAAACTGGACACTGTCTTGCCATCGGTCGCTATAAACAGACGGGTAACCATCTCTCCCTCACGCCTTTCCATAAGTTTTTCATGTCCTTTGAGGACGGCCTGGATGTCCTTGCGCAATCCGCCATTGGCTGTGTTGCGCTGAGCGGCGTTAAACTCAAGCATATACAAGCCGTCAAGATTTTTGATAACAGGCGTCAGGTCAACCGGCCGGTCAAGTTGGATTTGAGGGATCTTCCTGATCATCTTGAACATCGACCTGGAGATGTAGGTGGCTGACACTCCATCTTTTTCGGCCCATTTTGAATAGAATGAATTGGCTTTCGCTTTATTAAGAGGAACTTCCACACTTTTCTCCTCAATCGCGTCAAGTTGTCTCTGAATAGATTCAATTCCCTGGTCGATTGACTGCTTCGCTGCCTTCATAGCTTGTTCAAGGGCTTTCTGCTCATCTCGCCAATCCCGCCAATACTCCCCGAAACTTCTCCCGTTAAGCGCGATACACATCCGGGAGCCCTTATCCGAGCGCCAGGAAATTGTTTTGATTGGCTTTCCTCCCAAAGGTCGGGCTACATAATAACCACCCTTGACATCTTTGACATATAGGCCGAGAAAGTCGTCCCTCTTCGCGTTCAATGTGTTTTGGTAACGGAAGTTCTCAATCCGGCTCCCGTCCATAGCTATGATTTCAAGAGTTCCGTATTCCCGCATGCTTAAGGTAGGTATATCTGAGTCAGGAACGGCTGGGGTAATCTCGGCTTCCGCTCTTGTGTTTACCGAGAGCAAGAAGGAGAACAACAAACAGAAGGGAATATATAAATGTCTCATATTCTTTATTTTAAATCTTGAACAGCGTCGTTGAAAAGGGAGAATGCCCGCATGGTTTCGATGTAGGCCAGTGTCGGATCCGAAAACGTGTCTTTGACCCGTTGCGGCTGACGGAACAGAATGACACAGGCGATGACAGCGGCCGCCGCGGCCGGGATGAGACCCCATAACCAAGGGGAGACATGCGTTTCCTCGCCATTTTCCATCAAAGAGACCGCACAAGCGATGTCTTTGACGCCTTCAGAAAGAGTCTCCGGCACAACGACACTCCGATCGTTTGCCAAGTTCCTCAATTCTTCCAGGCTGAGTTTCTCTATGTCTTCCGTTTTCATATCTTCTTTTTCAGTTGATTCTTTAACCGATGGAATGCCACCCGGAGACCTATTTTGTTCAGTCCGGTCCGCCGTGAGATCTCTTCGTAGGAAAGGTTCTCGGCCAACCTTAACCTCAAGAGTTCCCGGTCTTTAGGTGGCAACGAC
>JAEEGL011395062.1_pt1 | contig 59505 bp, 57 predicted proteins | sample 9134231 | NCBI WGS metagenome assembly JAEEGL01 (sample SAMN16246548, study PRJNA631951) | gut metagenome | biome: gut microbiome; feature: rumen; material: fiber-attached | host: Bos | place: Iran: Karaj | collected 2018-10
GTGGTGGAGTGGTTTAGCACGCTCGCCTGTCACGCGAGAGATCGCGAGTGCGAACCGCGTCGGGACCGCCATTATATGGCTTCATAGCTCAGTTGGTAGAGCACAAGACTGAAAATCTTGGTGTCGTTGGTTCGATTCCAACTGAAGCCACCATAATTAAATATTAACCTAAGAAGAGATGCGCCTATAGCTCAACTGGATAGAGCGTTTGACTACGGATCAAAAGGTTGGGGGTTCGACTCCTCTTGGGCGCACCAGAATCGGGAAGTGGCTCAACTTGGTAGAGCATTTGGTTTGGGACCAAGGGGTTGCAGGTTCAAATCCTGTCTTCCCGACCATCGAAAATTAAGCATCGCAAGATGCTTTTTTTATGTTATAATAAACTTGAGGTATATATGAATAAAATATTTATTTATTATAGTTTAAGCGGTAATGGGGAAGTTGTTGCTGATTACTTAAAAACTAAGAAAATTGATATTAGAAAAGTTAAAACTAGTGAAGAACTACCTAAAAACAACATATTAAGAATACTAGCTGGTGGATTTCTAGCAGGAATAAACCATAAAGACAAATTAATTGATTTTGATAATAATATAGAAAAATATGGTGAAGTAATAATTGGCTCTCCTATATGGAATGGAAAATTATCTTGTCCAATTAACACAGTATTAGATGTAATTAATTTAAAAGATAAAAAATTAACATTTATTTTATATAGCGGAAGCGGTAAGGCACCTAAAACAGAAAAAAAGTTGAAAGAAAAGTATAAAGATATAAAAATTATTAATATAAAAGAACCAAAGAAAAATGATTTTAAAGAGATATTAAATAAGGAGTTATTATGAAAAAGATAATAAATATTATAATTTTATTCTTACTATTTGGTGGATTTTTAGGAGTTTATTATATTACTAAAGATAAAAAAGTTAATAATGAAGGGGAGAATATTGTGGATGATTTTACTACTAAAATAATAAGGGAATCTTTTAAGGCAGAAAATTATTTAATTAGCCCTTATAGTATGGAAGTGGCTCTTAATATGCTTTCACAAGGTGCACAAGGGGATACAAAAAAAGAATTAAATGAGGTTGTTAAACCAAGAGCATTAAATATTTCAAATGACAATGTTAAAATAGCGAATGCTTTATTTATTAAAAATGTTTATGGAAATATTATAGAAAACAATTTTAAGAATATATTAAAAGAAAAATATAATTCTGAAATACTATATGATGAATTTTATACTCCTGATGTCATAAATAATTGGGTTAATGATAAAACTGATGGTATGATAGAAAAAGTTATAAATGAAATTGATCCGAGTTTTGTGTTGGGACTTGCGAATGCAATCGCAATAGATGCAAAATGGTCTTCACCATTTGAATGTTCTGATACTAAAAGTGAAAAATTTACTAGATTGCCAGGTAAATCCATAAATGTTGAGATGATGCACAAAATATATAGTGGCGATGCTAAATATTTAATAAATAATGATATGAAAGCGGTATTATTACCATATCAAGAGAATTTAGAATTTGTTGCAATTCTTCCTGATAGAACCATAGAAAAATATATTGATAAGTTAAATATAAATGCTTTAAATAATGAAATTGATAAATTTACAGAAGCAACTTCAGAAAAAAGGCTATATTTATCTATTCCAAGATTTAATTATTCATATGATTTAGGAAACTTTAAAGAAGTATTAATTTCTATGGGAATAAAGAGTGTTTTTGATGCTGATAAATCTAATTTAACATCGATTATTACAAGAGAAAATATGGATAAATATAAAATGGATAATATATATGTTTCTGATGCAATTCATAAAACATATATTGATTTAAATGAAGAAGGGACTAGAGCTGCAGCTGTTACATATTTTGGTATAAAGACATCTGGTGCTTTTATAGACGATTATGAATTAGTGGAAATTGAATTTAATAAACCATTTATATATATGATAAGGGATAAGTCTTCAAAGGAAGTATTGTTCTTTGGGACTGTATATGAACCTAATGTTTGGAATGGCTCAACTTGTGAAGAATAATTGATATTGACAAATATTATAAAAATAGGTACGATTTATTTAAGAATATAGGAGGAATATATGTTTAATTTAAAAGGAAGAATAGCGGTTATAACTGGAGCCAGTTCGGGACTTGGAAGACAGATGTCAGAAGCATTTGCAAAACAAGGTGCTAACTTAGTTATACTTGCAAGAAGAATAGAAAGATTAGAGGAACTAAAAGAAGAATTATCAAAATATGGAGTAGAAGTATTACCTATAAAATGTGATGTGACTTCTAATGAAGATATTGATAATGCCACTAAATTAACAGAGGAAAAATATGGGCGAGTTGATATTTTAGTTAACTGTGCCGGTTCTTCAAAAGATGCTGGCGTTCTTGAAATGACTGATGAAGAGTGGGATTTTACTATCGCAACAGATTTAACTTCAGTATTTAAAATGACTAGAGCATTTGCTAATATTATGAAGAAAAATAATTATGGAAGGATAATAAATATTGCATCTATGTATGGACTTGTAGGTAACACTGCTATGGGAACAATAGCATATCATTCTTCAAAGGGCGGTGTAGTTAATTTCACAAGAGCAGTAGCTGCAGAACTTGCTAAATATAATATTACTTGTAATGCAATATGTCCTGGATATTTTGAAACTGAGTTAACGAGCGCAGTTTTAAATACTGATGAATTTACTGCATATATGAAGCAAACAGTTCCGATGGGAAGATATGGACATGCTGGTGAACTTAATGCTGGAGCAATATTCTTAGCAAGTGATGAAGCTTCTTATGTAACCGGAGTTATATTACCAATAGATGGTGGATATACTTGCGTTTAAAAAAAGAAAATAAAAAGTAGACTAAACGTCTACTTGTTTTTTTATTATATTTCTTTTATTGCTGATTTTCTATATGCAATCATTATTCCTACGAATACTGAAACAATTACAAGAAGCACTATCCAAGTTGATTCAAATAAGCCTGTTCCTGGGTTTTTATCTGCTGTGCTCTCAGCCATTTTAGTAGTAATATTTATTGTTTCACTAGTCTTATTACCGTTTGTTGTTACTGCTTTATAATAATATTTTGTAGAACTAGATAGGCCCTCATCAGTTATATGTCCACCATTTGAACAATCAACTGCATCATTAGATATTTTTGTAAAGCCTTCATCTTCTTGATTTGAACGATATATATAGCAGTACACAGTATCTTCTGCTTGAGAATCGAAATATGGATATAAAGTTACAGACGAAGAAGTAATATCATTTGCAACAAGTGTCAAAACTGCTGAATCATCTTGAGTGCCTGTACTATTTTGACTAATACCAGTTCCATATTTTTGTATGAATGCATCAGCTTTACTAGTATCAAATGACATTTTAAAGTGCCTAATATAATTGCCTTTAATTGAGCTGTCATTTTCCATAATATTATATGGTTCATTAGCCATTAATACGCCATAAGTTTGATAATCGCTTTCTTTTTGCAAGTCATTTTCACCAATTTCAATATCTGGAATTGATACTTCATAGCCACTAATATTAAAAATTGTTTTCATAACACCAGAAACAAATAAAGTGGTTAACATTTGATCTTGCGCTGATTCAAATGTTATTTCAGAAGAATCAACATATTCAATATAATCATTTGTATAATCAAATGAGACTAATTCGATACTCCCATTAACGATTTTAAATTTATTATTTTCTTTATCTAACTGTGAAGCCATATTACTATATCCTTCAAATTGTTTATAATAGTCAATAATTCCACTACTATCATCAAACTCTTCAGCAAATTCATCAATTGTTATAACTCTTGCACCAACACCATTAATTGATAGAAAAAATATAAAAAATGTTAATAAAATACTAAATACCCTTTTAAAATTTAAATGTTTCATAAATGCCTCCTAATGTTATATTTAGTATAGTACTTTTTTAAAGGCATGTGTAAATATAAAGGAAAGTTTACATTCCAATTTACGGACACATATTTAGTATTTATTATATATATTAATTGTATAAAAAAAATTATTATGATAAAATAAAAATAGTAGAATATAAAGATATGTGAGGTGTTCTCATGAAACAATTTAATAAAAGGATTTTAGTTTTATTTACGGTGATTCTTATCTGTGTACTAGGCTTTCTTGTATATCAAATGGTGAAGAAAACTTCTGAATTAAGAGTTTATGTTGAAAATGGAGAAATAAGTCCAACTTTTTCGCCTGATATAAAAGAATATACTGTTTCTGTGAGTGAAGACAAAACAGTTATAAAATGTAATTTTGAAGCAAGCGAATGTGGTAGAGAAATTATACTAGTTGATGGCTATGCTAATACAGAAATTATATATAATGGTGTTACATATACCTTCATAATCAAAAAACAAGTAACAAAAAAAGATGAACAAATGGGTGATGATTCATCTGATCCAACAAAATTAAAAATTGCAAATGTAAAAGGAGTACCGCTAAATTGGGTAAAAGAAGCAACAATTGAAATTGAAGCATCTAATTATAATAATAAAAATGATTTACAATATTCTTTTGATGGAGGAATCACTTGGCAAAAAGAAAACAAGAAGGTTTTAAATGACCCTCAGGTTCTTAGTTTAGTTGTAAAAGAGAATGAAGAAGTATCAAATTCAAAAATTGTTGAAATTAAAAAAGTTGATAATACAAAACCTGTAGTAAAAATCGTTGCTTCCAAGAATGATAAGAATGAAATAGTTTTGAGTACAGTTAGCGGTGATGAAATTTCCGCAATAACTTCAATTGTTTGGGATGATGAAATAAAAGATAAAACGAGAACTGTAACACAAAGTGGAAAATATAAAGTTGTAGTTCGTGATGCAGCTGGGAATGTAGGGGAAGATGTCATAGAAATACAAGGTGACAATATTGAAACAGAGCATTATGCCTTCTTCTTTCCAAATGGAGCAAATGGTGATGTAATAGAAAAATCTTGTACTTCACCGGATTCAAATAAAGGCTGCCCGGTAACAGCACCAGAAATAAAAAGAAGTGGTTATAAAATAATAGGGTGGGCAGAAAGCCCTGATGCTACTGAAGCTAAATATGCGGTTGGCGCAAATATAGATGTAAATAACTCAACTGGTGGAGGCACTTATTATGCCATAACAAGCAAAGAATATGAATTAAAATTTCAGATTCAAAATAGCCAAAGGGCAAAGGTGGTTTCTGGTAAAACAAGATTTACTTGTAATGTATATAATAAAGGAGCAGGTTGTTTAATTGATTTTGAAGATAAATTTCCAAAGGTCGAAGCTCAAAATAGTTATACTTTTGTGAGATGGGATACTGATAGAACTTCAAAGAATAATCCTGTTAATAAAGTTTCTGATGATGGAACTCTAGTGTATTTAACCAGCAATGTAACTTATTATGATATAACTAATGCATATCTATATGTAAACTTTTCACAAAATGATGTTTCAAAAATTACAATGTATACTTGTGATAATACTATTACACACAATTTAAAAGAGGGTTGTGTAGTATATAATGATGAAAAAAATTGTAGTATATACAAACCTGACTACCCAAGAGGCAGTGGTGAAAAAAGAAACTGTGCTGATTATATAATTTTAAGCGATGGCGATTATTCTGTAGAAGGATGGGGATCATATAACATTTCAACTAGAGAAGCTAAAATTGCTATGAAAGCAAACAGTGGTAAATTAACACTAGATATCTCAAAAGCAACAAAAACAAGTGGCGGGTATAGCGCTGGAAGCTATGATATAGTTATTGTGAAAAGGCACCCAGTTAAAGTTTATTTTAAAATTTCTGATGATAATTATATGGGATTGGCTGGCGGACGTAGTGCTGTTAAAGAACAAATAGGAACGAACCCTAAAGAATGTTATTTTCGAAATAATGATAAAGATTGTTTAGTTGATAATCCAGTACTTAAAGCATATGAACCACCAGAAAAGGATCGTAAATATGAGTTTCTTGGATGGAACACAAATTCATCGGCAACTGGTTCAAATACAACTATATCTGATGGAAAAATTAGTGTTACAAAAGATACTACATATTATGCAATTAAGAGTAAGGTAATAACTAATACTTTCATATCTAATGATACAAAAGCATTTAAATATGGAGCATTTAAATATACAAAAGAATGTAAGATATATACAATATTTGATGCAGATAGTACATGTCAAACTGATTCGGTCTATGCAGAAACTAATAAAGATTATAATCTTGCTGGGTGGAGTAAGAACAAAGATGCAAACATTTTATTTGACAAGAATTCAAAACCACCAGCACTTAGTAAAAATGCGACATATTATAGTGTTACTACAAGTTCAAAAAAAATAAATTTCTATATACACGAAAAAGAAAATCAATATTATGGTAAGATGAGTATCCACGACAATGGACATAATTATTCTAGTCCATATGATGTGGATTGTATTGAATATAATGGAATCGGAAAATGTAAAATCAGAGTACCTGGCATAGTATCATCGAGTGATCGTGATGAAATATTAGGATGGGGAAATTATGGCTCTAAAACCGCTATAATAAAGGAAAGTAGTTTTTACACCGAAAAGGAAGTTGATATAAGAGATTATTACTCAATAGCATATGATGATATGTATGCATATGATGTAATATTTGTAACAAACGAGAGTGTTTCAAGTGTGGATGGTGGAAGCACTCAAAAATGTAATGCATATAATGGAACTGAAAAATGTGTATTAAACTTACCGACAATCAGTTTAAAGGACAAGAGATATAAGGTTTTGGGATGGCATGAAAAGCCAAATCAAACAACAGCAAAATGGAGTGTTGGCGCACAAGTCGAAGTTACAGAAAACAAAAAAACGTTTTATGCGGTATTAAAATATGATCCAAAAACAGTAAAGATTGAATTTTTCATGAATGATAATCAAGCTCTTCAAGATGGAAGAAGTGTTCCTTCACCACATTCGTGTGAGCTTGAATCAAATGGATATTGTAAGGATAAATATGTATTCCCAACAACATTACCACTAAAAACCGGATATGACTTTGTCGGATGGTCAAGTGTAAGCGGGGGGACAACATCTACAATAAAAAAAGGTGAAGGTGTTCAAATTAATGCAAATACACCAACTAAGTACTATGCAATAACTAGAAAAACAATTCAGATAAATTATATTACACCAGGATCAAGTATAGCTAATGCAGTTATTAATGATAGTAATGCAACTGTAAGTGGAAATACTGCAACATATTATCTATATAATGGAGGAAATGTTAAAGCAACAATTGCTCAGTTGAGACCAGTTGGCTCAAATGCAGCTAGGGGATGGTCTACAACAAATAATTCTCATACAGCAAATGTTAATCCAAATTCTTTCCTTACATTAACATCAAGTTCAAAGAGTACAATTACATATTATTCAGTAACAACAAGATCTTCTAAAGATAAGATATATTTTAGAATTGATGATAGTTTAAAAAACTATGTTGTTTCAAGTTATAGTGAATCACTTTGTACAATATATAATAATGAATCGACTTGTAAAATGAAGCCACCAACATTATCTTTAACTCAAAGCGGAATAAATGCTGGGTATAGTGTTGTTGGATGGAATACTAATGCATCTGCAACATCTGGCGTTTCTGTTGACGGTAATGGGCAAATAACAGTTTCAGCAAATGGTGGAGACATTTATTACGCAATAGTTAGAAAGCCAATAACTATAAATTTCCAAATATTGGATACGAAAGCATTTAAAACTGCCAGTATTCCTGGTTCTATGCTTATGCCAAGAACTAGTCAAACTTATGCTGATGGCAAATATAGTCTAACGGTTCCAGATCTAAAAAATTATTTGAATGATGGGTATGATTTTCTTGGATGGTCAAGTGGTAATGCTTCAACATCTGCAGAATATAAGGGTGGACAAACATATGACTTTACAAGAAGTTTAACTTTACATGCAATAACAAGAAAAGTAGCTAAAACATTTAAATTTAAGATACAAGATACTAATGCCGTAAGTCAATCAAGTGTTTCTGATATAAAATGTTATGTATATAATGGAAATCCTAAAAACGAGGATATTAATTGTTCAATAACACTTCCTGCTTTAACAAGAAAGAACGATACTTATTCTGTTAGCGGTTGGGCTTATGCTTCAAATGCAACGGCGGCTAAAGAATTAACTAGTGGTAGCCGTCCCGGAGATAAAATTGATTATTTGGTTTCACCGACTAGCATTGGTGGTAGTGTTACATATTATTCTGTAACTAGAAAAACAAACCCGTTGACTGCAACATTTACAGTACAAAAAAATGCTGGGGCTACAAGTTCAAAGAGTCAAGCTACTTGTGCATTATATAATGGTAAAACAAACTGTAGTATTACAGCAGCAGTATTAACATCAACTGGTCGTGAAGTGGTTGGATGGAATACTAATAGTTCTGCTAAAACTGCAAGTTTGGAAAGTGGCAAAATAAAAGAAATATCAGCAGACACAACATTCTATTCTATAACAAAATATAAAGTTAAAATCAATTTTGTCGTGACCAAGACAGGAGCAGCGAAAAATGGTGGTAATGATACTTGTTATATGTATAATACTGCAACAAGTTGTAATATAGTAACACCAAATATACAAATGAAGAACGTTGGCAATTATTATCCGGTAGGATGGAATACAAATAGAGCAGCTTCATATGGATCATGGTCGTTGGGAGTAACAAAAACAGTATCTGCTAGCGATAATGGTAAGACATATTATTCAATATTCTCAGTTAGTCCAATAATGTTAGAATGATTAAAAGATTGCTAAATAATTAGCAATCTTTTTTTGATAATAAGAATAATTATGGTATAATTTCATTGTTGGAGGTATTATGAAAAAAATACAAGTAAATGGAATAGTTATTTCAATATGCATGTTTTTATTAGGGGTTTTTCTTCTTTTATGGGCTGATAAAGTTACGAATATGGTTTCTTTAATACTTGGAGCCATATTAATTGCATATGGGGTGTTAAATGGTATAAATTATATAAATAATAAAGAAAAGGATACAATTAATATATTATCAGCTGTAGTATTATTTGTGATTGGAATAATTTTGATTTCGAGACCAAGTATTATAAGTGAAGTAATATCTTTTGTAGTTGGTCTTTATATAATTTTATCAAGCATATCTAATTTAAAGATTGCTTTAAATAATAAAAGTCATCAAAATTATCATTTGGGACTTGTAATCGCAATAGGCGGTATATTAATTGGAGTATTATGTGTACTTGGAAAATTATTAATACCAGACTTGATATTAAGATTTATAGGTTTAATGTTAATAATATTTAGTATTATAGATATTATTGATTCTAGGTTATTACCACTAAAAAAAATAAAGGAATAATTAAAAATTATTCCTTTTTTAACCCCTTTCACAGATTGACACACATTAATCTTTAATATATAATTATTTTATAGGATACTAGAGGTTTTATTATGGAAGAAAAAAGTATCGATAGTGGAAATAAATTTAAATTAATAGTATTAACTATTATAATTTTAGTTGTTGCTATTTCAGGAATAACATACGCTTTTTTTAGTATACAAATAATTGGTAATGATGAAGCATCAAGTATGAGAGTTTCTACAACAACTTTAAAATTGTTATATACAGATGCTCCATTAATAGCTGGTGAAAGAATATATCCTACATGGAGTCAAAGTAAAACAATAACAGTAGAAAATGATGGTACTGAGACAGTAAGTTATAATATTATTTGGAAAGAAATATTAAATGAATTGATAAATGGCGAGATGGTAATAAGTGCAACTTGCACTGCATCATCTGGTTCTTGCAGTGATATTCCTGAAGCTCCAATAAGGCCTTATCCGTCAACAACTAATAATGTAAATATAAGTAAAAATATATCTATAGCGTCCGGAGTAACTCATACATATGTTGTTACAATAGAATTTAAAGAAACTGGATCTAATCAAAACTATAATCAAAACAAACAATTCTATGGAATTATGAATATAGAAGAATATGATCCAACAGTAGTTGCACTTACAACAGATCAGGGAACGACAGGATTGAGTGTTGGTGATACAGTAACAATGTCATCAAGATCACTATCTGGTGAAGAGTTCTATGTAGTAAGTACAAATTCAACAGAAACAGTATTACTGGCTAAATATAACTTATATGTAGGTGATATACTAGATCATAATGGCTCAGCATATTCATTAAACAAAACATTAACATCATCAGATACAGGTTATGGATTACAAAATAGTACAGCAAAGGGATATATAAGTGAATCAATTGTTCAATATATAGGAGTAGTGCCATTTAGTGGAACAAACTATTGGGATGATAGCGTATGTCAGCATACAGGAACTTCTTGGAGTTGTACAGGCACATCCGGATTAAAGAGCGAATATGCAAATTCAGGCAATCCAGTGGGAAAGACAGGAACATATGCTTCACCATACCCATACGTATATAATTCAAGTATGTCAAACATAGCACCATCATTAAATTATGGTAATGGATATGGGTTAGCCCAAAATAATGGATACACAATAGCATATTATGTAGAAGAATATATAAATAGATTAGGAATAAATGGAATAGGAAGATTACTAACATATGAAGAAGAGCAATCATTAGAGAGTTCAAATAATGGAATAGTATTTAATGGAACATCTTATTGGTTGGGTTCTGCTCCCGATAGCAACGGCATGTGGTTTGTGAACTCTAATGGCAGCGTTTACCACCACCGCAACTTCAACCATGGCGGCGACAACGGTGTCCGCCCAGTTATAGTTATCTCAACATCTGATATACAAAGCAGTTAGTGTGATGATTTTAAGCACCTTAAAAGGTGCTTTTTCTTTACTTTTTGAACAAAATATGGTATAATTTTCACATATTTTAAATGGGGGTTGAAATATATGTTGTATTTACCAAAAGAGAAAATTTCTGAATTGTTTTACAGTAATGATTTAAAAAGTATGAAAGAATATTGTGAGCAAGAAAAATCTTATCTTTTTCTTCATTTTATGTATGCAAAATTATTAATTAAAAACGGCATGTATACAGAAGCTAAGAATGAATTAAAACCACTATTAAATACAAAATATGAATGTGCTGCAAGATTTGAATTTGGTAGAATTGCTTTACTAAATGGTGATTTAGATTTAGCAAGAGATCATTTTCATTATGTTGAAGATTATACAGAGCGTCAAAATGAAAGAGAAAACGCTAGATTAGAAATTGCAAAACTGGAATTAGAATGTAAAAAATTAAAAGAAAGTAAACATTATTTTGAAAAAATTCTTGATACAAAGTATGATGAAACTGCCAAATTAAACTTAGGAAGAATATGTTATCAGTTGGAAGAATATGAAGATGCTAAAAAGTATTTTAAAGATTTAATAGATACAAAATATGATTATGTAGCAAGATTTGATCTTGCTAAAACTGAATATGCTCTTGGTAATGTTGATGTTGCTAGATATTATTTTAAAACCTCAATTGAAAAAGGTAATAATGGTGCGGTTTATGAATTAGGTAAGCTTGAATATGCTGAAGGAAACTATAAGGAAGCAGAAATTGCATTTGAAAATTGTAAGTACCAAACTATTTATTTACCTAAGACAAAATATCTTTTAGGTAAGAAAGAAGAATCAATAGAAGAGTTTAAAGAATTATTTAATACAAGGGATGATTATCAAAGCAGATTACATTTAGCAATGATTTATATTAAGGATAAAAAATATGAAGAAGCTTTTGATGTTATTAAAAACTCTATGGCATCATATTACTCAGTTGATTCTGGTACTAAATTAAAAGTGTCATTATCTTTATTAAAAGAATTAGGAGTGTTTTTCTATAGCAACTATCCAAAATATGAAGAACTTACATATTCTGATAGACAAATTATTATGTATGATGAAACAAATGCATTATCACATATAGTTTCAAATCACACAAATAATACAAGTAAAAATAATTTTAATGATGATATAAATGTATTTGACTTATTTCATTCAATAAAGAGTGAGATAACAGAAGAAAATATGACCCCTTCATTAACATTCTCTGATATGTATCATGTGGATTATCCAAATATTGGAAGTGATGGTGAATCTATATTAAGAATAATTACATTGCCTGGAACAAAAGATATTATTACTATGTTTCCAGTAGTTTCTAAGAGAGATAATGTATATGAATCAGAAGAAGAAAATACTGATTATTCTTTAAAGACAAATATGTTATTAAAAAAATTATCAACCCTTTATGATTTATCTCAAAATAGTGACTTTGATTTAGGTGATGTATTTAGTGATTCGGAAAAAGGATTATTATTAGAAATTTTTGATATAAAAGCAGATAAAACTAAAACATTAACAAAATAAAACTCTAAAAAGAGTTTTATTTTTTTCTTAAAAAAGATATAATCTATTATGAGGAAGAAAAATATGAAAAAGAAAAAAATAGTTGCTTTAGGTGGTGGATCAGGTCTTTCTTCGCTGCTAATAGGTTTAAAAAAATTTCCAGTTGATATAACCGCAGTAGTTTCAGTTTGTGATGATGGGTCATCTACCGGAAAACTTAGAAAAGAGTTTAAAATACCAGCAGTAGGTGATATAAGAAAAGTAATTGCTTCTTTATCTGAAACTGATGAACTTATGGAGGAATTACTTAATTATAGATTCAAGACAACAAGTGATTTAAATGGACATACAGTCGGTAATTTAATGTTAACAGCTCTTTCTAATATAACTGGTAATATGTCTGATGGAATAGAGGTTTTGAGCAGTGTACTTAACTTAAAAGGCCATGTATTACCTCTTACAGAAGATAATGCTATTTTAATGGCTAAAATGAAAGATGGTAAAATTATTGAAGGTGAACATAATATAACTGATTATAATGGGGTTATTAAAAAAGTTTATTATAAGAATAAAGTTAAGGTAAATCCAAAAGTTATTGAATCTTTAAAACAAGCAGATTTAATAGTATTTAGTATGGGTAGCTTATTTACAAGTATTATACCAGACTTACTATGTAAAGAAATTGTTAAGACAATTGATAGTATTAAAACTCCTATAATGTATGTGTGCAATATGATGACTCAACCAGGAGAGACTGATAAATTTAAAGTAAGTGACCATGTTAAATTATTAAATTCATACTTAGGAAAAAGAAAAATAGATATAGTGGTTGTTAATAACGGTAATATAACTGAGCCTATGATAAAGAAATATGAAACAAAAGAAAAGAAAGATCCAGTTATTTATGATAAAGAAGATACTAAAAAGTTAGTAAAGAAGGTTATAGTTGATGATTTTATAGATGAATCAACTGGTATACTTAGACACGATGCATTAAATTTAGGGTTCTATATATTTAAAGAATTAGAGTCTAAAAGCAAGTTAAATAAATAACTTGCTTTAAATTTAAGGAAAAATAAATTATTTTATGTTAAAATGAATATGGTGATATTATGTTTGAAAACTTATCAGAAAAATTAAGTAAAGTATTAAGTAATGTAAGAGGCTATGGAAAGATAACCGAAGATAATATACAAGATAGTTTAAGAGAAATCAGATTATGCTTATTAGAGGCAGATGTTAACTACAAAATAGTAAAAGAATTTACTGAAAATGTTAAAGAAAAAGCTTTGGGTGAAGAAGTTAACAAGAGTTTAAAACCAGGAGATTTATTCATAAAGATAGTAAAAGATGAAATAGTTTATTTACTTGGAGAGACAGTTAGCCTTAATGTAACCAAAGGCTTTGATATAACTATGTTAGTTGGTTTACAGGGTTCTGGTAAAACAACAACAGCTGGTAAACTTGGTAATTTTGTAAGAAAACACAATCATAAAAAACCAATGTTTATTGCTTGTGATGTTTATAGGCCAGCTGCAATTAACCAATTAAAAGAGATTGGTAAATCTTTAGGTATTGAAGTATATTCTGAGGAAGGTAAAGATGTTCTTTCAATTGCTAAAAACGGTATTGAATATGCTAAAAATAATGGATTTGATTATGTAATTATAGATACTGCTGGTAGACTTCAAGTTGATGAAACACTAATGAATGAAATAAAAGATATAGAAACAGAAATTAAACCAACTGAGATTATATTAGTTATTGATGCTATGATGGGTCAAGATGCAATTAATGTTATAAATGGATTTAATGAATGCGTTAAATTAACTGGATGTATTCTTACTAAGATGGATGGTAATACTAAAGGTGGTGTAGCTCTTTCATTAAGACATTTAACAAATGTTCCAATTAAATTAATAGGTGATTCTGAAAAATTAGATGGTATATCCGAATTTAATTCTGAGAGAATGGCATCTAGAATAATAGGTGAAGGAGATATTTTATCTATTATTGAAAAAACTGAAAGTGTTATTGATAAAGACGAAGCAGAAAGAACAGCTAAAAATTTTCAAAAAGGAAAATTTGATTTAGAAGATTTTTTAAGTACTATGAAACAAATCAAAAAAATGGGACCTTTAGAAAATATTTTAAAACTTTTACCAGGTGCTTCAAGAATGGGACTTAATAATGTAAATGTTGATCCTAAACTTGTTGCTAGAACTGAAGCAATAGTTTTATCTATGACACCCGAAGAAAGAAAGAATCCAGATATTTTGAAAGCAAGCAGAAAAATAAGAATTGCAAAAGGTAGCGGAACAAAAGTCGAAGATGTTAATAAGTTATTAAAACAATTCGAAATGATGCAATCAATGATGAAACAAATGAAGAATGGAAAGTTAAAAATGCCTTTTTAATTTATAAAAATGGTGTATAATATATCTAAAGGAGTAGAATTATGGCAAAAAAAGAAGTAAAAAAAGTAATAAAGAAAGAAAATAAAAAAGCAAAGAAGCCATTGCATTTATTATTAGTGTATCCTGATTTTATAGAAGGTGATACAGATAAAAAAAGTGGTGGAGGAAGTTATCAAGAAGGACTTGCGTCTATTTCTGCCGTTGTAAAACAAGGCGGACATAATGTAAGCTTGATGCATATAACACATTGCTATGATAAAGAAGAATATCAAAAAAGATTAAAAGAAGAATTTAGTGATGCTGATTTAATAGGCTTTTCAACAAGAACAACCGCTTTTGAATATGTTAAAGATTTAATTAAATGGACTAGAGAAGTAGATAAAAAAACATTCTTATTCTGTGGTGGATATCATGCTATATTAGTTCCAGATGAATTTATGAAAATAGAAGGGTTAAATGCAGTATGCGTAGGTGAAGGGGAATTCCCTATACTTGAACTTATGGATAAGATGAGTGAAGGAAAGAATTATCATGATATATTAAGTTTCTATTTTAATACTGGTAAGAAAATTATTAAAAATCCAGTTAGACCTTTAATAGAAGACTTAGATATATTACCTTTTCCAGATATAGATTTATTTGATTATAAAAATCTAGATTCAACTAAATTAAATCAAGCATTAATCATGTTAAGTAGAGGTTGTGTATATTCTTGTACTTATTGTGGTAATTCACAATTTAGAAATATTTATCCAAATAAAAAGAACTATGCAAGATTTAGAAGCCCTAAAAAAGCTATCGAATTAATAAAAATGGTGTTGAAAAAATATCCAAATATAAATACTCTTAATTTTAGAGATGCAATATTTAATATGTTTCCAGATTGGTATAATGAATTTATTGATATGTATACAAAAGAAATACATCTTCCATTTACTTGTAATTTAAGATTTGACATTGTAAAAGAAGAAGACGTTAGAAAATTAAAAGAAGCTGGTTGTTATGTATTAGATATTGGTCTTGAAAGTGGAGATGAAGAAATTAGAAAAAAATACTTACATAGATATACAACTGATGAGCAAATGATAAATTGTTCTAATTGGTTTAATAAATATAAAATAAAGGTATTAACTTATAATATCATTGGTCTTCCATATGAAGATTTACATAAAGCATTAAAAACAATTAAGTTAAATGCTAAATTAAAAAGTGATGATATGATACCTAATATTTTCTATCCATATCCTATGACTATACTAGAAGATACTGCTAGAAAAGGTGGTTTCTTAAGAGAAATAACTCCTAAGACAAAAGTGTTTATTAAGCAACCACAATTTCCTGATCATCAAGTATTATTTATAGTTAGATACTTTAAGCATTTTGTTAAAAAATATAAATGGTGTTATGCTAAAGATACAAAGTTTAGACATTTTATGGAAAAAGTTTATGACTTTATAGTAGTTGGACCTTTAACACCTAGAAGAACTTTAGTATTCTTTGCTGAAGTTAAGAAATGGGCAAGAGGAATAGCTAAAAGAATTCTTATTAATTATTTCCCTAGAGTATATATGTTCTTAAGAAATAAAAAACATGGAATTAAAAACATTGCTAAACAAGCGCAATCATAAAAGTAGACTGATTAATTTGAATGTGATTGATATCATTAAATAAAAAAATTGAAAAGAGGTTATTATATGAAAAGAGTTTTAACTGGATTGAAACCAACTGGAGATCTTACATTGGGTAATTATATTGGCTCAATAAAACAAATGGTTAATTTACAAGACAAATATGATTCATATATTTTTGTGGCGGATTTGCACGCTTTGACAATTCCACAAGATCCAAAAGAAGTAAATGAAAGAATAAAAAAATTTATTGCAATGTATATAGCTTGTGGATTGGATCCCAGAAAAAACACTATTTATATACAATCTGAAAATGAATATATACCTGCTATGTCTTATTTGCTAGAATGTACAACGACATATGGAGAAGCTTCCAGAATGATACAATTTAAGGAAAAATCAAAACAAAACGCCAATTTTTCAGTCGGTTTATTAACATATCCAGTATTGATGGCTGCTGATATATTATATTGTGATGCTGACTATGTTCCTGTGGGAATAGATCAAAAGCAGCATGTTGAATTAGCAAGAAATATTGCCGAAAGATTTAATTCAAGATATGGAAATACATTCAAATTGCCTGATCCATTAATTAGCACAACAGGTACTAAAATAAAAGACTTAAAAGATCCAACAAAGAAGATGAGTAAAACAGAAGAAAATCCACAGGGTGTTATTAGTTTATTTGACTCTTCAGACAATATAATAAAAAAAATAATGAAAGCGACAACTGATAGTGATAATGTGATTAAATATGATGTTGACAATAAACCTGGAATTTCAAATCTATTAAATATTGCTACTTCTCTTAGCGGAATACCAATTGAGAAAATTGAAAAAGATTTTGAAGGGAAAGGTTATGGAGAATTTAAAAAATATGTTGCAGAATTGACTGCTTCTCATATTGCAATGATTCAAGAAAAATATAATCAATTAATAAATAGTGATGTGTTAGAAAAAATTTTAAATGATGGAATTGAAAAATCAAGACAATTGGCAAAAGAAAAATATCAGGTTATGAAAGAAAAAATGGGAGTAGTAAGATATCAAATATAGATGTGTTCTGCGTCCAGTAAAAGTGTTATTAATATAAAATCCCACTGAGTGTGGGATTTTTATTTTTATATGCATAATTCCATTTTTGGCTTTTACCTATACTTTATAAGTACACTCTCATAAAATATAAGAGAAAGGGAGTGCATTTTAATGAAAGAATACGGAATGTATCAAAACTATAATGTAGAGGCAAGTATGACACAAGAAAGTGTTGAGGCTAATGCGCCAGCTGAAATGAGTGGATGTACAATGCCTGAAGTTACTGAATGTGTAAAAGAAAAACAAATTCACAGAACGATTTGTCATACTGTTCCACATGTCTGTCCAGTACATACAAGAATTATAAATCATCATGTTTATAGACATGTTTATAGACCATGTTACACTTGTTCGGAAGAGAATGTAATAGAGAACGTTGATCCTGGATGCTGCAACATGTTTTAATTAATATCAAAAATATACAATGCTAATTGTATATTTTTTATTTAAATACTATAAAACTATATTGTGATTAAATAGAATAAAATGTAAAGTAATGTCAAAACAATTGTAATGTTTTAAATAATAAAGTATATTTAAAATAGGGAGTGTGATAATATGCTATATCCTTCAATAGATAAGTTACTTCAGACAATTGATTCTAAGTATAAACTAGTTCATGTTGTTTCAATAAGAGCTAAAGAAATGCTAAGCAAAAATTTTTATCAAATGAAAGAGTCTGAATACGTATCTAAAAAAGAGATTGGAAGAAGTTTGGAAGAAATAGAAAAGGGTTTAGTTAAAATAAAAGAGAATTAAATCTTTTTTTGTATGAGGTTTTATGAACATAATAAAATATAAAAAAATTGGTAAAGATAAATATAAAGTATATTTTGAAAACCAAGAATTAACTTTATATGAAGATGTTATTTTAAAATACAATTTAATAAGTAAGAAAAATATTGATATCGAATTATTAGAAAATGTATTAGAAAGTAACAAGTATTATGAAATGTATAATTTAGCATTAAATTATATGTCTTTTAAGATGCGCAGTGAATCTGAAATAAGAGATTATTTAATTAAAAAGGATGCATCTAGCGAAATAGTAAACCAAATCATAGATGATTTTTACAGTAAAAATATATTAAATGATAAACTATATATAAAAAGTTATATAAATGATTCAGTTAATTTAAAAGATATTGGTCCCCTTAAAATTAAAAATGAACTTATTAAAAAAGGCTTTAATGAAGAATTGATTAGTGAATATTTAAATACTTTTAAAGATGATATTTGGGAAGACAAAATAAGAAAACAAATTAAAAAGTATTTATCAAATAAAAGATTATCAACTAATATGATTAAATTAAAAATATTAAATGATTTAAATATAAAAGGATATTCAAAAGAAATGATATATCCATTACTTGAAAACATATCGTTGGATGATGAAGATAATATAAAAGAAGAGTATAAAAAAGCATATAAAAAATATAGTAGTAAATTTAAAGATAAAGAGTTAGACACTAAAATATCTAATTATTTAATTAGAAAGGGTTATAATTATTCTGATATAAATAGAATTTTAAATTGAAATTTAAAAATACATTAAAAAAATAGTGTATTTTTTTTATTTGGGTACATATTATTTATAAATTGTTATATTATTAAATTTATTATTGAAAAATAGTTATTGTTGTGTTATTATAGAAAACAATTCATTATTATGAAATATTTTTTTAGGGGGTTTTTAAATGTATAAGAAAATATTAGTAATCTTAAGTATCATTTTCTGCTTTACAATGAGTTTTACAATTCCGACTGTAAACGCATTGGAACAAGATGAAAATATAGAAGAAGTTGAAAATGAAACTGAAGGAGAAAAAGAAGAAGGAGTAGAAGAGGTTTTAACTACTGAAGAAGAAAAAGAAGAAGGAGTAGAAGAGGTTTTAACTACTGAAGAAGTAGAAGTTCTAGAAGATGAAGAAGAACCAACAACTAATTCTGAAACTGGTACATCAAGTGGTCAAACATTTGAGGAACAAAAAGTGCTAGTTAAAATAACTAAAGTTGATGAAGAAGGAAATCTTCTTCCTGGTGCGACTCTTCAAGTATTACAAGTAATTGATGGAAAGGAAGAAATAATTGAAGAGTGGGTATCTGGTGATGAAGTTCATGAAATTCTTCTTCCTAATGGAAAATATATTCTTCGTGAACTTTTAGCTCCAGAAGGATATGATATTGCACCTGATCAAGAATTTGAAGTAAAGGTAGAAATAATTGATATTGATGCTGGTTCTGATGCTAGTGCAACTCCTTGTCCACATTATACAGGAACACAAATGTATTATGTTGAAATTAAAGGTGAAAAGCATGAAGTGTATTGTATTAATCAAAACTGGGATACACCTGATGATAATTCACAATATGATGGTGAAATATTAGATACGGATAGTATTAGAGATTATACAAAACAAACTACTCCTGTTGATATAAACGATGCAAAAGTTAGTGAAGCTGTTTTGTCAGATGGACCAATTGATGTTTCTGAACAGTCTTTATCTAATCAAGAACTATATGATAAAATATTAGACATCATTTATCATAGATATACTGCAGTTGAGGCTTTAAGAGCTAGAGGATTAACATATACTACAGAAGAAATTAGATTTATAACAGAAGTAGCATTAAAGAATTATACTAATCCTGGTTTAGCTGAAATCCAATGTGGAAAACAAGCAACTCCAAGTTTGCTAGAGGCATTAAATAACGCGAATGTTAAATATAAAAGATATAATAATACTAGAACATATGAACCTGTAGAAGATGGAAGATATGTTTGTTATATAAAACATAATTATAGAGATTTTGTTTATGTACCAGATGCGCCTCTTGGAAGTGACATTTCTGTAATTGATTTTGGTAATGGAAATTCATTTGGCCAAATGGTAGCAGGACATTGGAATTATTTTGATAGTACAAGTTATTTGCATCCTGATGCTGATCCTGCAACACAAAAGCACAACGCAAAAAATAATCAAGCAGATAGAGATACAGTAGCAAGATATTATGAATTATATTTGTATTTAATAAATGGTGATACACATCACCCAGCTGATATGAATTTATATATTTATTCTTCTAATACAACTCCACAAAATCCAGCAAAAAATAACTATGATGGCAAGTATCAAAATTTATTAGGAATCACTGGATATCATGAATATATTGAACAACAAGAACAAGAAGTTGAAATGGTAAATAAATATAATACAGACACTATAACTGTTAATGTAGAGAAAATTTGGGAAGACTGGGATGATTGTGATAATGTTCGTCCAAAAGAAATAATAGTTTATTTACATGCTGATGGTGTAATAATTGATAAACTAATATTAAGTGATGAATACGGATGGAATCGTTCATTTGAGAACTTACCATTATTTGATAAAGCACACAAAATTGAATATACTATCTCTGAAGATAAAAAAGCATTAAATGATTTATATGATGTAGTAATTAAGGGAAATGCTGAAGACGGATTTATTATTACAAACTACTATTCACCAAAAGGTGGAGATAATCCTCCAACTGGAGATAATATTAATATAAACTTAATAGTATTATTTATAAGTTCAATCGGAATGTTATCAATAATGTATTTAAAAAAATATGCAAAATAAAAAATTAGGAATTCCTAATTTTTTTTGTTTTGTTATTTAACTAATGATTCGTATCCACTTTTTAATACTGAATCTTTAATAGTCATTTCATATTTTTCTCTTAATGCTATTAAAGATTTAGCATATAGAGTTGAATCACTTGATAACATTTCGGATGCTATTTTTTCTTTTATTTCATCTTTAACATCATCAAATTTTGGTTTTTCTTTTTGATTAGTTTTATAAATGATGTGATATCCAAATTCAGTTTTAACAGGTGTTTTTGAATAACTACCAACTTCAAGTGCGATAGCTGCTTCTTCAAAAGCACTTACCATTTCACCTCTATTAAAATATCCTAGTTTACCGCCTTCTTTAGCGGAAGCAGTATCATCAGAATACTCTTTAGCAAGTTCGGCAAAATCTTCACCATTATTTAACTTAACAATAACTTCTTTTGCTTTTTTTAGAGCTTCACTATTTAAGTTATCTTTTTCATCATCTGTCATACTAGAAGTTGCTTGTGTTGAAATTAATATATGACTAGCTTCAATATCACCGATAGTGTAATTATCATAATATTCTTTTAATTGTTTATCAGATACTTGAGATTTAGCATAATCTGTACTCCAAAGTTTTCTTCTGTAATTTAGTGAAATTAAATCTTTGAAAGCTTCTTCTGATTTAACATTATAATAATTAGAAATATAAGTTAAATAGTCTGTATTATATTGAGAAGCATATTCTTTGATTGTAGAAATAGTATCTTTAATATAATCTTTTTCATCAGTTGTAGTTTCATATTCTTTATCTAAAAGAAATTTATCAATCATGTCGATTAATGTTTCAGAACCATAAACTTTCTTAAGCTCATTATATAATGTATCAGAACTTATTCCTTCATCATCTTTGAATGTTACTGCGGCATTTTCACCATTTTTAAGTTTAACATTACCACATCCTGTTATTAATACTAAACAACATAAAACTAATAAAAATTTTTTAAAACTTTTCATAAATCCTCCCGTCAACATTTATAATAGCAAAAAAGAAAATAAAATACAATATAAGCACTCACACAAAATTAAAACTTCCATAAAATAAAAGTGTAAAGAATAAAAAAGGAGGAATGAACGTATGAATACAGGTTGTGGTTGTAAAGGAAAAAATGGAATTTCAGGAGCAGCATTTGCATTAGTATTATTTATCTTATTAGTAATCATATTAGGTGCATTCATTTAATATAAGGAGGTGTTATAATGCAAGGTTGTGGAAATCCATGTGGTTATGGAAATAGCTTCTTTATTATACTAATACTATTTATATTACTAGCTATAATATTTGGAGCTTTCATAGGTTGGTAGAAAAAGAGGAAATTTCCTCTTTTTTAATATAAACATAATAATAAAGTATACAAAAAAGACTAGTAAATAAGTCTTTTTTTATTGTATAATATTTTTATAATGATAGGAGGATTATATGAATCCAGTTTTAGTAACAATAGGGAGTATTGAAATAAGATGGTATAGTGCTTTAATAGCTTTAGCCCTTGTAATAGCATATTTTGGTATATCTTTAGAATCTAGAAGGTTTAATGTTGATAAAAATTTTCTAATTAATGTAATATTTTGGACAGTTATAATTGGAATTATAGGAGCAAGACTTTATTATGTCGCATTTAATTGGGATTATTATGGTGAAAATTTAAATGAAATATATCAAATATGGAAGGGCGGACTAGCAATACACGGAGGATTAATATTTGGTATATTAACAATAATAATATATTGTAGAAAATATAAGTTTAGTGCATTAAAAATGCTTGATATGGTAGCACCATTTGTAATACTTGCTCAAGCAATCGGAAGATGGGGAAATTTCTTTAATGGTGAAGCATATGGAACAATAACTACGTATGAAAGATTAAAAGAAATGTATATTCCAGAATTTATTATTAAAGGTATGTATTTTAACGGAAACTACTATTTACCATTATTCTTATTTGAATCAATTTGGTGCTTACTAGGATTTATATTCTTATTAATAATGAGAAGAATAAAAACTATAAGAAAAGGTCAAGTAATTTCCTTATATATGATGTGGTATTCACTGGGAAGATTCTTTATAGAAAGATATAGAACTGATAGTTTATTAGTGGGAAATATTAGAGTAGCTCAAGTTGTTAGTATTGCATTATTTATTTTGGGCTGGATAATATTATTAGTTCAAGCTACAAAAAAAGATCATGAAAGTTTGTATAACATAAATGAAAAAGATAAAATAAGATATTAGGAGGGATGGCTATGTATGATGTAATAGTAATTGGTATGGGCCCTGCTGGAATGAGCGCGGCTATTTATGCAAAAAGAAGTGGATTAAATGTTTTGATGCTAGAAAAAGGAACTCCTGGAGGATTAATAAATATTACTAATGTTGTTAGTAATTATCTAGGATATGAAAGTGTAAGTGGTCCCGAACTTGCTACTAAAATGTTTTTTCATACTCAGGAACAGGAAATACCATATAGAATAGAAGAAGTAGAAGATATAATAGTTGAAAAAGATAAAAAAATTGTTATAACAACAGAAGAAGCGTATGAAACAAAATCAATAATTATATGTGGCGGAAGACATCCTAAAAAATCTAATCTAGAGAATGAAACGGAATTTGCTGGAAAGGGCGTAAGCTATTGTGCAATTTGTGATGCACCACTTTATAAAGGAAAAGATGTTGCTGTAATAGGTGGTGGAAATTCTGCTTTTGAAGAAGGAATATATTTATCAGGATTTGCAAAAAAAGTATATATTTTAAACAGAAGTGATGTTGTTAGAGCAGATGAAGTACTACAAGAAAAAGCTAAAGAAAAAGGTAATATAGAAGTATTATTAAACACAAATGCTAAAAAAATAGTAAGTGATGATAAAGGAATAAAGTCAATTATATTAGAAGATGATTCAACTCTTGATGTTGAGGGAATATTTGTTTATGTTGGATATGAGCCAACAACTGGATATTTATCAAAATTAGGTATTCTTACTGAAGATAATTATATTGAAGTTGATGAAGAAATGAGAACAAAAGTAAAAGGTATATATGCAGCTGGTGATATAGTTAAAAAAAGTTTATATCAAATAGTGACTGCTACTTCAGAAGGTGCAATAGCAGCAACAACTGCAAAAAGAGAGTTAAAAGATTTATAAAATTGTGTTATAATATTAAACAAATTTGTGGAGGACATTATGTTAGTGTACGGAAAAAATGTTTTAAGAGAGTTATTACATAGCGATATTAAAATTAATAAAATAATTTTATCTGATAATTTTAATGACAAAGAATTAGTTGGTTTAATTAATAAAAAGAAATTGACTTTTTCTTATGATAAAAAAGATAAATTAGATAAAATATGTGATAATAATTCTCAAGGAGTTATTGCTTACATAGAAGATGATTTTTATGTTGAATTAAAAGACATATTAAAAGACGAATCATCTGATTTTATTGTTATACTAGATCATATAGAAGATCCACATAATTTTGGGGCTATTATAAGAACAAGTGAATGTGCTGGTGTAGATTATATAATAATACCTAACAAAGGTAGCGTTGAGGTTAATTCTACTGTTATGAAAACATCTGCGGGAGCACTTACTAATACAAAAATATGTGTTGTATCAAATTTAAATAATACAATTGAAATGCTTAAGAAAAATAATTATTGGGTAGTTGGCACTGATGCTAATGGAGAAGACTATACAAAAATAAATTATGAAGGTAAGGTTGCTTTAGTAATTGGTAGTGAAGGATTTGGACTTAAGGAAATGGTAAGAAGAAATTGTGACTTTATAGCATCCATTCCAATGAGAGGAAAAGTAAATAGTTTAAATGCTTCAGTCGCAGCTGGAATAATGATTTATGAGGTATTAAAGACAAGGAAGTAATTATGGAATACGGAGATATAAATGACAACGAACTTTTATTTTTAGTGTCTGAATCAAATGAGGAAGCAAAAGCAGAACTTGTAAAAAAATATACTGGGATAGTATATGCAATAGCGCATAAATATACGGGAATTGCAGAGTCTTTGGGAATAGAAGAAAAAGATTTAGTTCAAGAAGGACTAATTGGTCTTACAAAAGCAATTGATACATATAATCCAGAAAAAAATGTACTTTTTTATACATACGTAACACTATGTATTGAAAGTTCAATTAAGAGTTGTTTAAAAATTTCTGGAAAAAAAGGAAATCAAACTTTAAATAATTCTTTATCATTAGATAAATTAACAGAAGAGGATATAAATATAGGTGAATTACTTAAAGATGAAAATTCAGACCCAAGTTTAAAGATTTTAGAAGAAGAAAATGTAAATGAACTATTAGATAAATTTAAATCTTTATTAGCGCCTTTTGAATATGAAGTATTTAAATTAAAAATAGAAGGATATTCTAACGAAGAAATTGCTTTAAGAACAAAAAAAGATAAAAAATCAATCGAAAATACAATGTTTAGAATAAAGAACAAATTAAAAAATAAAGTATAGTAAATTTAAATATTTACTTTTTATTTGCTTGAATAATTATGGCATTAGTTATATAATACTATTATGATATTAGAGGTTTTATTATGGAAGAAAGAAAGTTAAATAAAAGTAATAAAGTAAAAATAATAATATTAACCTTATTAGTATTCTTTATAGCAATATCAGGAATAACATATGCATATTTTAGTATACAAATTCGTGGTAATGATGAGGCTTCTTCTATGAGACTTACTACTGCTAATATGAGTTTAATATATACAGATGTGGAAGTAAGAAGCGGTAGTAATATATATCCGGGTTGGAGTATAACTCCTAAAACAGTAACAGTTGAAAATGCTGGCACTCAAACAGTTGATTATATTGTTAAATGGAGAGAAATACAAAATACAATAATAAATGGAGAACTAGTAATCTCGTAACAATAGGCCCATACGCATTTTCTGCAAATGACCTAGAATTTTTAGTGGTTCCAAGTGGTGTGACGTACATAGGACTTTGTGCATTTGATGATAACTCAATTGAAACAGTTAGAATAAATGGTAAATCGGGCCCTTCAGATTTTTCAACATTTGGAAGATGTCAAGCGCCTGGTAGTCATTCGGGTACTGGGAGTTACTTTGGGTGGGATTCAAATGTAACATGTACAATTGATAATATTAGCAACACTCCAAATGGATGTATTACTTGGGGAGGCTCTGGAAATTAATAATAAAAAAATAAGTAATTTAATTAATTACTTATTTTTTCTTGTTTTGTTTTACTAATTCATTTTTTATTTCAGTAAGAAGTAATACTTCTTCAGAAGGACCTTTAGGTGCTTCTTCTTTTTTCTCTTTCTTACGCATAAATTTATTTATAGCTTTAATTACCATAAATATAGTAAATGCTACAATCAAGAAATCAACAATATTTTGAATGAATAATCCATAAGCTATTTCAGTATCTTTAATTTTAAATGATAAAGCGCTAAAATCAATACCACCTAAAAGTAATCCAACTAGAGGCATTAAAATATTATCAACAAGTGAAGTAACTATTTTATTAAAAGCTCCTCCAATTATAACACCAACAGCTAAGTCTAATACATTTCCTCTTGAAATAAATTCTTTGAATTCTTTTATCATATACGCTTCCTTTCAAATTAATAATATCATACTTCAAAAAATAAGTTAATAAATATTGAGAAATATGATTAAATTTTATATAATATGCTTAGAAAGATAATGAGGGAAATATGGTTCAAAGAAAATTAAATAAAAAAAGAGTTGCTTTGGCAATCGCTGCCTTAGTTGGATTAGTTATTATCATTATTTTAATTATATCTTTAATATCTAATATTATTAAGAAACATAGTATAGAATATAAGTTAGAAGTGGTAGGGTATAATACTGAAGAGATTGAATATATAAAGAACAATTTTTCTAAAGAAGAACAAGAAGAAGTATTAAATGATGAGTATAATAAAATGCTAATTCCACTTTATAAAGAAAAATATTTTAGAAAAGATAAGTTAGATGATTATTTAGAATACTATGAAAACAATAAAAAATCATCTTCTAGTGAAATAGTGATGAAAGTAAATACACATACTAATTTAGAAGCTTATGAAAAAGTATTTGATGCAGATACATCTAAAAATGAATTAATGCTAGTAAATAAATACTATAAATTAAGTGAAGATTATAATCCTGAAGTAGAGGCTATATCTAGTCAATATTCATATGCTGGTAAGTATGCGAGTAAAATGATTATAGAGAGTATTCAAAATTTAATAGATTCTGCTAAAGATAGTAATTTAAAATTAATTGTATCAGCAGGTTATAGAAGTTATAAAGATCAAGAAAAGATATATAACGATTATAAGGTTAGTAATGGTATAAGAGAAGCAGATAATACCGTATCAAGGCCAGGACATTCTGACTATCAGACGGGTCTTGCAGTCGATATTGAACCATATGCAAAGCGTATTGAAAATGTATCAGAGAGTGAAGAGTATCAATGGCTGTTAAACAATATGCATAGATTTGGTTTCATTCAAAGATTCCCAGAAGGTAAAGAAAGTATTACTGGATTTAAATATAGCGCATGGCATTTAAGATATGTAGGAGTAGAGGCGGCTACATATATCCATGATAATAACATCACATTTGAAGAGTACTACGGGTATAAATTTTAGAAAAAGGTTGACAATATTATTCTATTTTGTTAGAATTAGTATGCTTGATTGATTTCAAGTGCCTACCGTGGGGAATTAGCTCAGTTGGCTAGAGCATCTGCCTTGCACGCAGGGGGTCGCGGGTTCAAGTCCCACATTCTCCACCAAATAGTAAAATAAGTCCTTAAAAGGACTTTTTTATTTGTGTTTTAAATTGCTTGACTTATTATCAAATTTAGCAATAATAGAGTGGCCTAATTGCTCTTCAACTAGCTTTCTAGTATTTGAAGCTATTTTGCCTGCAACTTTTACATCTCTCATTAATTCATTTGTTCCAAAACTATCATTTTTAATATGCAATTCTTGGCTTGTTAATTCAGCAAGTGATGTTATATTTAATTCTAATGGGTTCATTTTATCTCTTAAATTACCTTTACTTTGAGGTGAAATATTTTTAATATTTTTTAATTCCTTTGTAGAATAGTCAAATGTTGATTTATATATTTGATCTGTTAAAATCGCATAGTCTTTGCTTTCTTTTAATCCTCTAAATTGCCATTCGTCGGTTAATTTATTCCTTGCTTCTATTCCAAACATTCTGTGATTAATCCATTCCTCATTATATCCCTTTTGCTTATAATAGTTTCTTGCGCGTTTAACAGCCAGTTCCGGGTCATTTATTTCTTCTATTCTCTCAGAGCCAACCTGCGCTAACCATTGTTTAAAAGGTTCCGCTTTTTTAGAAGGAATTGATTGTATAATTCTTAATATTCCTTTTGTATTAGCACAGTCTGTTAAATAATTCTTTCCATCTTTTGAAGTTAATTTGAGCTTTCGACAAATTGTCGATAACTCGATTTTTTCTTCTTCATTTGCTCTTTTTTTAAGTCTATACCAATAGTCATTTGAGTTTACACTGTCAGTTAATGCTTCCACAACATCAACAACACTAAAATACCAATCATTATCCTTCCATTTTTTTCTTATTTCTTTTTCTTCAAATAATGCTAATTTGTTTTTATTCATTTTATACCTCCTTTAATAATTAACAATATTATTTATGAAACAATTATATCAAACGTTTGTTCTATATTCAATAACGCTTTTTAAAAATTATTAAATAATTAATTAAGTCCGTTTAAGGACTTTTTTATTTTATTATTTTAATGTATAATTATTTTAGGAAGATAAATATGGGGAATTATTTGAAGTTTAAGAAAAATGATGAATTTGAGATAAACATAGATGAGGGTTCTTTTGTAACCTTCTTTAGTAAAGATAATAATTATTTATTATATTCTTTTTCTTGCTTAAATAGTTTTTCATATCTGATGATTAACAATAAAAAAGTAAATGATATAGATGAGTATGAAATAAGAAAAAGTGTTTCTTATGTTTTTAATAAAGATTTAAATTTATTTACATCTGAAACAGTTGAAAGTGAAATCGTATATTCATTAGAATATGTTTGTAAAAAGAAAAAAGATATGCAAAAAAAGATATTAGAAAAATCCGAACTTTTTGGGTTAAAAGAATATTTAAAATTCAGCCCTGAAATACTTGGCATTTCAGATAAAGCTAAATTAAAAATATTATCTAGTATTATTTTTGAACCTAAAGTTCTAGTGCTTAATAATGTTTTATCAGAACTTGATTATAATGATAAAACATTAGTAACTAAGATATTAAAAGATTACGTTAAAGAAGGAAATATTGTTTTAAATTTTACAGATGATGTAGAAGAATCTTTATTTGGAAACAGAATAATTATTAATGATGAAGATAAAGTTATTATTGATGGTAAAACATTGAGTGTTTTAAATGAAGATAAAATATTAAAAAAACTAGGTGTTGGTCTTCCTTTCATAGTTGAATTAAATAAATATTTAATGGATTATAAAATAATAGATAAATATGAGTTAAACATGAATAAGTTAGTAGGTGGCATATGGAAATAAAGTTTGATAGTGTAACACTTATTACTAACTTAGGAACTCCTCTTGAAAAAACTATATTAAATAATGTCAGTTTTAAATTAAGTGGTAATAAAATCTATGGGATACTAGGTAATCAAAATAGTGGTAAAACAGCTATCGCCGAACTTATTAGCGCTTTAATAAAACCAAGTGATGGTAAAGTTTGTGTAGATGAGTTTGTGAATGATGGAAAAAGAATAAAGAATGTAAATAAATTAAGACTAATAACTGGTTATGTATATAAAAACCCATATGACATGTTTATATGTAAGAATGTTAAAAAAGAATTAGAATTTGGAATGAAGTATTTCAAATATAAGTTAGATAAAATAAAACTAAGACCAAGTGATGCTTTAAAACTAGTGGGCCTTAATGACGATTATATGGATAAAGATCCTTTGAAATTAGATTTGAGTTCTGCTAAAAAACTAGCTTTAGCGTGCACAATTATTTATAATCCTAAAGTTATTATTTTGGATGAACCAACTATTGGTTTAAATTATAAAGATAAAAAAGAATTAATTAGGTTATTAAAAATATTAAGAGATAAATATAATAAAATGATTATTATATTAAGCAAAGATACTGATTTTTTACACACTATAACTGATTATACTTATATATTTGATAGAGGTAATTTAATTAAAGAAGGGGATAATAATATTTATAAAGAATATCAATTATTTAAAAATTTAGGATTAAAAACGCCTGATATGGTTAGTTTTATAGAAATATGTAAGTCTAAAGATATAAAATTATATGACTATAAAGATATTAAAGATTTAATAAAAGGGGTGTGTAATAATGTATTCTAAAGATTCATTTGGTAATTACTACCCAATTGATAGTGCGATTCATAGAATGAATCCTCTAGTTAAAATATTAAATTTTATTTTAATGGTTGTAATTACTATAATTTCTAAAAATTTATATACTCATGTGTTTACTTTAGGCTTAATTATAATTTTAATGTTACTTAGTTTTGTACCTTTTATATTCTATTTTAATGGCTTTTATAAATTTAGATATATTTATATTATAATGGTTATAATATGTTTTCTTTCTGGAATAAGTTTAGAAAGTACATTTATGTATATAATTAAAATTGTTGTTATTGTTGAATATTTATTTATTCTAGTATATACTACTACAACAAACGAATTGGTTGTTGGAATAAGAAAACTATTATTTCCTTTAAGATTAATGTTTATTAATACACAACTACTAGCAATATTTATAACTAATATTATTAAATTTATTCCTATGTTTGTATCTACTAGCACAAAAACATTAAAAAGTGCTGAGAATAGAGGAATAGATTATAGTAATAGTGGTATATTTGGTAGAATGATCGCATTATTAAAAACAAATGGGAATGTAATAAGAATGACTATTAATAATCTTAAAGAAAGTAGAAGGTATCAAAAATCAAAATTATTTAGTTACAATAAAAAAAGAAGTAATTATATGTCATATAAAATCGGATTTTATGATATTATTGTATGCTTATTTCATATCGCAATATTAATGGCTTTCTTAATGGAAAGGGGATATTTTAGTGAAATATTTAGTAGAATTAACATATGATGGATCTAAGTTTTATGGTTTTCAAAAACAAAAAACAAAAGAAACTATTCAAGGAAATGTAGAAGAGGTATTATCTAAAATATTAAATGAGAATGTTAAAACCACTGGTGCTTCTAGAACAGATAGAGGTGTTCATGCTTATAGTCAATTTATTACATTTGAAACTTCTAAAATAGTAGATAAATATAAGTTTAAAAATGCAATGAACAAACTTTTAAACGCTTCAATATATATTAAAAACATTAATGAAGTTAAAGATGATTTTTCTCCTAGGTATGATGTGGTAATGAAAGAATATGTTTATAAAATAAATATAGGTGAGTATAACCCAATTGAGAAAGATTATGTATATCAGTATAATAAAAAAATAAATATAAGTTTAATGAAAAGAGCTATCAAAAAAATAAAAGGTAAACATAATTTTAAGAGTTTTACATCTGATACAGAGAAAGAAGACTACATAAGAGATATAAAAGATATTAAAATATATAAAAATAATAATTATGTATATATTTTTATAAAATCTAAAAGTTTTTTAAGATATATGATTAGAAATATAGTTGGACTTTTAATAGATATAAATGAAAGTAAGAAGACTATTGATGATATTGATTATATATTTAAAAAAGAGGATAGAAAATCTTTGGGAAAATGTATAGATGCTTGTGGCCTTTATTTAAATAAAATATATTACAAATAAAAAAGACTCCTTAAAGGAGTTTTTTGATTTTTTTATTAACAAGTTTTTCTATACTTAATTGTAAATTATCTAATTTATTATCTAATAATTTAAATAAGTTTTTTTCAATTATTTTTTTTCTAACCAATTCAATTAATAAACATGCAATTATTATTAATAATACTGAAAAAATAATATATAAAATCAAATATGGTGAATCTACAAATGATTTGCTGTTAAAAATGCTATTCCAAATAATTGGTCTTAAGTGTGGGTTGTCTGAGATTAAATATACTCCAAAAATTAAACTACCAATTAGATTTATAAAACTATTAGTTTTGGGTTTTAAATTAATAAAACATTTAAATAAAGAAACACAAAATATTATAGCAAAAGGCGATGTTCTACTTAAAAAATAAATTGAATTATAATAGTTTGAATATTTATAAAATTTAGGTATATGAGTTACTAATAGATCAATACATATTATTGATAAAATCATTAATACTAATGAAACAATCATTATTTTTACATTATTTTTGTTTGAAGAATTATATTTAAATAAATATGCTCCAATTGAATAAAACATTATAAATTGGATAATTTCATTTCCGTAATAGTCACCAGTGGTTAATGTATGTAATATTGAAAAAATTATAAACATCAAAATAATAAATATTAAGTGTTCTTTTTGACTAAATTCATTTAATAATTTATTTATATATGGATGAAATAAGTATATTATTATGTATGCACTTGCAAACCAGTATTGTTTATAAGTTATTGGAAATATACTTTTTATTAAATCTTTTATGGAAAAGGGCTGTATTTTTAATAATACTAGTACTAAATATATTAAAAAAGAATAAAATAGTATTTGAAGTATTAAACATAATAGTTTTTTTAATTTAATCTTGTTTGAATTAATAAGATAATAGCCTGAAATTAATACAAATAAAATTGAACCAAAATTACCCCAAGTTAAGAACTCAAGCAAGAATCTATTAACACTAAAATTTAAATTCGATATTATTTCATTTCCAATACCATGTGTACAAAAATGACTGATAACAATCATAGTTATAGATATAATTCTTAATAATTCTATATTTGAATTTCTTTCTTTTTTCATATCGAATCCTCATAAATATTATATAACAAATAATACTTTTTTTGTTAATAAAAAAGACTCCTTAAAGGAGTTTTTTTAAGTTAAGATAATATTATTTAAGTTTCTTATTTATATCATTAGTATTTTTCCAAAGCATTACTAGTATCATTGAAAATTCATAAGCAATTCTTAAAAGAATGTTACCAACAGTGATAGTTAATAAGAATGATACAAAACTAGTACTGATTAAAGCAAAAGATCCTAATGTTAAGAATAACGCACCAAAAATATAAGCAATTTTTATTATTGGTTCAATTAACATTTTGTTGAATCTTAAGAATTCTTGTAACCATAAAACAAATTTACTATTAGTTTTTACATCCTTTTTAACAAATAAGAAATAAATAACAAAGCAACCTGCTAAAGATAAAACTAATGCAATAATAGTCCAAATTAGAGCTCCTAAACCTGCTGATGCAGCTTTAGTTGCACTGCCTAATAAACCATTACCATAAGTGTTATAATTATACATAATAATATTACTCCTTTCTAAAAATATAATATCACAACTGATAAAAATATTCTATTAATAAATAATATTTATTTACATTGTTTTTATGAATTGTGAAATTTGTGGTATTATATAACTGAAAGGAAATGCTTATGTTTGATTTAGTATCTAAATATAAACCTAGTGGTGATCAACCCAAAGCAATTAAAGAATTGGTTGATGGAATAAATTCTGGTAAGAAAAACCAGGTTCTTTTGGGTGCTACTGGAACAGGTAAAACTTTTACTATAGCTAATGTTATAAAAGAAGTTAATAAACCGACTTTAGTTCTTGCACATAATAAAACTTTAGCTGGTCAACTTTATAGTGAGTTTAAAGAATTATTTCCAAATAATAGAGTAGAATACTTTGTGTCTTATTATGATTATTATCAACCAGAAGCATATGTTCCTTCAAAAGATTTATATATTGAAAAAGATAGTTCTATAAATGATGAAATAGATGAGCTTAGACATTCAGCAACATCTGCTTTAATAAATAGAAAAGATGTTATAGTGGTTGCTTCTGTCTCTTGTATTTATAATATTGGTGAAGTAGAAGACTATAAGAGTCATATGTTAATTTTGAATGTTGGTGATGAGATATCAAAAGAAAAGATACTTGAAAGACTTGTAGATATGTTATACGAAAGAAGTGTTAATGATTTTTCAAGAGGAACATTCCGAGCTAAAGGAGATACTATTGAAATAATACCTTCATATGAAAGAAAAAATGGTATTAGAATAGAATTGTTTGGCGATGAAGTTGAGAAAATAAGTGAATTTGATGTATTAACTGGAATGGTTATAAATAATAAAAAATCTGTAAGTATTTTTCCAGCATCTCATTTTGTAACTAGTCCTGAAAAGATAGATGAAGCTATTAGAAGAATAGAGAGTGAACTTGAAAGTAGACTTGAAGAATTTAATAGAGAAGGTAAATTATTGGAGGCTCAAAGGTTAAGAGAAAGATGTAGATATGATATAGATATGTTAAAGGAGACTGGTTTCTGTCATGGAATAGAAAACTATTCAAGGCATTTAGCTCTTAGAGATGAGGGAAGTACTCCTACAACGCTAATAGATTTCTTTCCAAAAGACTTTTTACTAGTTGTTGATGAATCTCATGTTACAATTCCACAGGTTAGAGGTATGTATAATGGGGATAGACAAAGAAAGCAAACTTTAGTTGATTATGGGTTTAGACTTCCTTCAGCTTTAGATAATAGACCTTTAAAATTCGATGAATTTGAATCCAAATTAAATCAAGTTATTTATGTATCCGCAACACCCGGAGACTATGAGTTAGAATTAGTAGATAATAAAGTAACTGAACAAATTATAAGACCTACTGGTTTATTGGATCCTCTTATTGATGTAAGACCTACTAAAGGTCAAATAGATGATATTATTTATGAAATAAGAGAAAGAGTTAAGAACAACGAAAGAGTATTGATAACTACTTTGACTATTAGAATGAGTGAGGAATTAACTAACTATTTAAAAGAAATGGGCATTAAAGTTCAATATCTTCATAATGAAATAAAAACCTTAGAAAGATTAAATATAATTAGAAATTTAAGACTTGGCAAATTTGATGTTGTAGTTGGTATAAACTTACTTAGAGAAGGTATTGATATACCAGAAGTATCTTTAATAGTAATTATGGACGCAGATAAACAAGGTTTCTTAAGAAGTGGAAGAAGCTTAATTCAAACAATTGGAAGAGCAGCTAGAAATAAAAATGGTAAAGTTATAATGTATGCTGATAATATGAGTGAGGCAATGAATGAAGCAATAACTGAAACAAACAGAAGAAGAAAGATTCAAGAAGCATATAATGAAGAACATCATATAATACCAGAAACTATTCAAAAAGAAATAAGAGAAGTTGTATCTAATATTGAAGAAGAAAAGATTGATAAGAAAGTTAAGTATTCTAAAAAAGAAAAAGAAACAATGATTAGAAACTTAGAAATTGAAATGAGAAAAGCAGCCTCTAATATGGATTTTGAAAGAGCAATGGAACTTCGCGATATTATGTTTGAACTTTCTATTGAAGAGTGATAAAATTATTATAGAGGTTAAGATATGAATAAAAAAGGTTATACATTAATAGAAATAATTGCGGTAATAGTACTTGTCGGATCAATCGGAACTTTTGGGGCAATCGGACTTGCTAAAATAATTTCTAATTCTAAAAGTCAAAGATACGATGATATGATTGAAGACTTAAAATCCGCAGGTAATACATATTTTACAATATATTCTGAATATCAAGATTATGATTATTTAAAAACAGATTTATATAATAATGGAAGACTTGTAATAAGTATTAATGATTTAAAATCAGCTCTATTAGTTGATCAAAATTTAAAAAATCCTAAAACAAATGAAGCTGTTGATGGATGTGTAGTCATAACTTATTCTAGCGGAGCATTAAATTATGAAGTTTATCTTTATAAACTTGGAAGTAATTCTACTTCTTGTAATACTAATTAAATAAACACACAAAATTGTGTGTTTTTATTTGTAAACATTTATAATTTATGATATATTATACTAATCAAAAAGTGATATTATTTATAAAAATGTGAATAATAATTGTGAGGTAGTTATGGATAAAATAATAATTAAGGGAGCAAGAGAAAATAATTTAAAAAATATTGATATAGAAATACCTAAAAACAAATTAGTTGTTATGACTGGTGTAAGTGGTTCTGGTAAAAGTAGTCTAGCTTTTGATACTATTTATGCCGAAGGTCAAAGAAGATATGTTGAAAGTTTAAGTGCATATGCAAGACAATTTTTGGGTAATATGGATAAACCAGATGTGGACTCAATTGAAGGATTAAGTCCTAGTATTAGTATTGATCAAAAAACAACTAATAAAAATCCAAGAAGTACAGTAGGAACTGTAACTGAAATATATGACTACCTAAGACTTTTATATTCTAGAATAGGTATTCCTTATTGTCCTAAACATAAAAAACCAATCAAACATCAAAGCATTGAAGAAATGACTAATAAGGTATTAGATTTTGAAAGCGGTACTAAAATTGAAATAATGGCTCCAGTTGTTCATGGAGAAAAGGGAACTCACAAAGAACTTTTAGATGACTTAAGAAAAGAAGGATACTCAAGAGTTAGAATTAATGGCGAAATAAAAAGCCTTGATGAAGATATTAAACTAGAAAAAAATATTAAAGATAATATAGATGTTGTAATTGATAGAGTAGTAGTAAAGCCTGAAGCAAGAGGTAGAATATTTGAGGCAATTGAAACATCTTCTAAACTTGCAGATGGTAAAGTTATTATAAATGTAGTAGGCGTTGAAGAAATAATTATGAGTGAAAAATATGCTTGTCCAGATTGTAATTTTTCTCTACCAGAATTAGAACCAAGAATGTTTTCATTTAATAGTCCATATGGTGCTTGTCCAGAATGTAAGGGTTTAGGTTTTAAATCTAAAATAGATGAAGATTTATTAATACCCGATAAAACTAAAAGTATAATGACTGGGGCAGTTTCTTCATTTCAAAGTGGTGAAACTTTAAATATATATTATAAAAAGTTAAAAACAACCGCGGATCACTATAATATTGATTTAAATACTCCTATAAAAGATATGAAAAGAGAAGATTTAAATATAATATTATATGGTTCTCCAGATAAACTTGATTTTTCTATTAATTCAAGAAGTGGAAGCGTTTTAAAAAGCTATGATAACTTTGAAGGAATAATTACTAATCTAGAAAGAAGATATATGGAAACAACATCTGATATGATAAGAAGTTGGATAGAGTCATATATGACAGAACTTCCTTGTGAAAAATGTAATGGTGCAAAACTTAGTGATGAAGTACTAAGTGTTAAAATAGGTGGTAAAAATATTTATGAAATAACTCTTTTAAGCATTAAAGATTTATTAGAATTTATAAATAATTTAAAATTAACTAAAGAGGAAACCGAAATATCATTCTTAATAATTAAAGAGATAAAAGAAAGATTAACATTCTTAAAAAATGTTGGACTTGAATATTTATCACTTAGTAGATCAGCAGGTACTTTATCTGGTGGAGAAAGTCAAAGAATAAGACTTGCTACTCAAATAGGCAGTAGACTTTCTGGAATACTTTATGTTCTTGATGAACCATCTATTGGACTTCATCAAAAAGATAATGATAAATTAATTAATTCATTAAAAGAAATGAGAGATTTAGGTAATACTTTAATAGTAGTAGAGCATGATACTGATACAATGCTTGCATCAGATTATCTAATTGATATTGGACCAAAAGCAGGTAATGAAGGTGGTTATATAGTTGCTGAAGGTACTCCAGAAGAAGTAATGAAGAATAAAGATTCTATAACAGGGTTATATTTAAGTGGTAAATTAAAAATAGATGTTCCTAGTAAAAGAAGAAAGGGTAATGGAAAGTATCTTGAAATAAAAGGAGCAAAAGAAAATAACTTAAAAAATATTGATGTTAAATTCCCACTTGGTAAATTTATTTGTGTAACAGGTGTATCTGGCTCTGGTAAGAGTAGTTTAGTTAATGAAATACTTTATAAATCACTTGCTAGTTATATATATAAATCAAAAGAAAAACCAGGAAAGTGTAAAGAAATAAAAGGACTTGATAATATTGATAAAGTAGTTAATATTACACAAGATCCAATTGGAAGAACACCAAGAAGTAATCCATCAACATACACAGGTGTATTTGATCAAATAAGAGATTTATTTGCAGATCTTAAAGAATCCAAAATAAGAGGATATGACAAAAGTAGATTCTCATTTAATGTAAAAGGTGGAAGATGCGAAGCTTGTTATGGAGATGGAGTCAAAAAAATAGAAATGCATTTTTTACCAGATGTATATGTTCCATGTGATGTATGTAAAGGTAAAAGATATAATAAAGAAACATTACAAGTTAAATTTAAAGGTTTAGATATAAGTGAAGTTTTAGATTTGAGAGTAGATGAAGCGTTAAAAGTATTTGAAAATATTCCTAAGATTAAAAGAACTTTACAAACTATGCATGATGTTGGGCTTGGTTATGTAAAACTAGGCCAAAGCGCAGTTACTTTATCTGGTGGAGAAGCATCTCGTGTAAAGCTTGCTAAAGAACTCCAAAAGAAACCAACTGGTAAAAGTGTATTTATATTAGATGAACCATCAACTGGTCTTCATCAAGATGATATTAAAAAATTATTAATGATACTTCAAAATATTGTTGATAATGGAGATACTGTAATAGTTATTGAACATAATTTAGATATAATAAAAGTATCTGATTACATAATAGATTTAGGGCCTGATGGAGGAGATGGTGGTGGAACTATCGTATGCACAGGAACACCAGAAGAGGTATCTAAAAATAAAAAGTCTTATACAGGTATTTATTTAAAAAAAATATTGGATAATTAGTTATCCAATTTTTTTATCTATTAATTCAATACTTCTTTTAGGATCTTCTAAAAGTATTTCAGCTAAATATTTATTTTTTCTTAATTCTTTTATAAATTCAAATTCCTCATTAGATATAATTTCATTTCTTATATTGTCTTTATTTTCAATAGTGACAATATTATCAGAACCAATTAAGAAATCACTAGTAACATTATATAAGGCCATCATATCTATAATTGTTTCAATGGGAGGAGTTCTTGTTTCTTTTTCGTAGCAGCATATGCTTGCTTTAGTGACACCTAAAATCTTGCCTAACTCGCTTTGAGTCAAACCCTTTGATTGCCTAAGCTCTCTAAGACGATTCCCATTCATATTATCACCTTACAAAATTATTATAACCAAAAAATTTTTGCTAATAAGAAAATCTACTCTTAGTAAACAGTTTTGCTTTAAGTTGCCGACTTATTAAATTTATAATATAATACATTATGAAGAAGGAGATATTAAACTATGGTTTCAAAAAATGAAGAACGTTTAAAAACACCAAATTGGTTAAAACTTGACAATGCAGCAATAATATATCCTTCAACATTGTCTAAAAAATATGCCACAATGTTCCGATTAACAATCACTTTAAATGAAATAGTAGATGAGAAAGTTTTGAATAAAGCTCTTTTAAAAGTGATAAATAGATTTCCATCTTTTTGCTATGAACTAAAGCAAGGACTTTTTTGGTTTTATATGAAGAAAAACCAGTTAAATCCTGTAATAGAAGAAGATTATAATAATCCAATGTTAAGAATATATTTTAAAAAATATAATAATTATATGTTTAGAATTAGATATTATGATAAAAGAATTGCAGTTGAGTACTTTCATGCTTTAACGGATGGAATGGGTGGACTTAAGTTTATTTCGACTTTAGTTGGTGAATATATAAAAATAAAGTATGGAGAAAAAATAGATTATAATAATATTGTTTTTAATCCAAATGTAAAAGCTTCTAAAAAAGAATATAGTGATGATTTTTATAAATATGCTAGAATTAATAGTAATCTTGAGCGTGAAAAATTTGCATATCATTATAAAGGAACACTAGAAAGTTCTGATAAAATAAACATTATTACAGGCATTATATCGATAGCTAAAATAAAAAAAATGGCTCAAAAATATAATTGCTCAATAACATGTTTACTTGCATCTTTAATGATTGAAACTTTACAAAAAATGTATTATAAAGATAGAAGAAAAAATAAAAGAAAACATATAAAAGTCTCAATTCCTGTTAATTTAAGGAAATACTATAATAGTAAAACAGTTAGAAATTTTTCTTCATATATGAACATTGGGATATATACTGGATATGGATATTATTCATTTGAAGAGATAATTAAAATTGTTAAAAATAATATGGAATTAAACTTTACTGAAAAAAGATTAAATGCAAAATTTAGCGCTAATGTAAAACTTTCGAAAAATTATATTATTAGAATAATGCCAATGTTTATAAAAAAATATGTATTATCGTTAAGTGAAAAAATATTAGGAGACAACTATTGTACAACTACTTTATCAAATTTAGGCCTAGTTCAATTTCCAAAGGAAATGGAAAAATATATTGATGAAGTTGGTTTTGCGCTTGGAAACTCTAGAGGAAAACCCGGTGCTGTTTCATGTGTAGGCTATAAAAATAATTTATATATAACTTTTACAAGGAAAATAAAAGAATCTGAATTTGAGAGACTGTTTTTTACTGAACTTGTTAATAATAATGTTCCTGTATTAATAGAAAGTAATAGGAGGTAAATATGTCATTTTGTGTAAATTGTGGTGTAAAATTAAAACAATCTGAAAAAGTATGCCCTTTATGTAACACTAAAGTTATTAATTCAAATAATTTAGAATGTTTAGATAAACCGGTGTATTCTATTTTGAATGATGAATATAATAAGATTAATCATAAATTTGTGTGTGAACTTATAACAATTATATTAATTATTATTTCTTTAATAACAATTCTTTGCAATTTGATTTTTACAGGGAAACTGTCTTGGTCAATATATGTATTAATATCAATGATATATTTGAATAGCAAATTATCATTTATATTGTTTAAAAACAAGTATATTGCATTTGTTATTGAACTTATATCAACTGAACTTTTATTATTTGTAATAGCATACTTAAATAATGGTTTACATTGGTATATGTATTTAGTTGGACCTATAGTATTTATTTTATGGTTATATATTTTATTTTGCACGTTAGTTTTGAAAAGCAAAAAGTATAATTTCCTTAGAAGGTTTGCTCTTTGTTTTTCATTTATATCATTAGTATTAATTGTTATAGAAGGTGGTATAGATTTATTTAGAAACAACATAATTAATTTTAATTGGTCGGTATATGCAATTGTTCCAATAATTATATTAAGTATAATTATATATATTATTTCTTATAATAGTAAACTATTAGATGAGATAAAACAAAGAATGTTTATAAAAGCAGATAGTTAATTACCATCTGCTTCTTGTTTTTTGCTTGATAAAAAAGTTATTTTTTCTGCAATTATTTCTACATAGTTTTTATAACCATTTTCATCTTCTATGCTACTAGTTTGTATTCTTCCCTTTACACCAATGATGTCACCTTTATGACAATATTCGCAAGTGTTTTCAGCAACAGCATTCCATAATATGCAAGGAATAAAATCTGTTTCATATATTCCATCCATATTTTTAAAGCCTCTATTAACCGCAACTATTATTCTTGTTCTTTTTTTACCAGATTCACTAGTTATAATTTCAGGATCTTTTGTAAGTCTTCCAACAAAAACAACTTGATTTAACATAAATTACCTCCTTTCAAAACTATAATAGCACACTTAATAAAGTGATTTTTTTGTGTAAATTTTATTATTCATAAAATAAAAATTAATATTATATATAAAAAAAATAAAATAATAGAGTAGCCATATAACTCTATTATTTATTTTTAAATAAAAACACATTATTTTAAAAAATTATAAAGTTCATTTTTATTCTCTAAAGCTTTTATTAATTCATCTATTTCTTCATATGTATTATAAAAATATAAACTTATTCTAACTGTATCTTCAAAATGGGACTCATCTTTTAACATTTTTGCACAATGGGTACCACTTCTAACACATATGTTTTTACTATTTAAATAAAGTCCTAATTCCCCTGATAAAATATTATCTGCATTTATTAAAACTATAGAAGATTCTGATGACTCATTATATATTTTAATATATGGGATTTCTTTTAATTTTCTAATTAAATAATTTTTTAAATACAATTCATGTCTATGTATTTCATCAAATCCAATAGATTCAATATATTCTATAGCGTGTCTTAGCCCAATAATGCCTGAAATGTTTTGAGTACCAGCTTCAAATCTATATGGAATGCTTTCTAATACTAATTTTTTTTCATTAAATGATTCGTTCATACCACCACCGAATTTAAAGGGCATCATTTTAGTTAATAATTCATATTTACCATATAAAATTCCTATACCAGTCGGTCCACACATTTTGTGACCCGAAAATACCAAAAAGTCCGGATCCATTTCTTTAATATTTGTTTTTATGTGAGGTACACTTTGAGAACCATCAATAACAGTATAAATATTATTTGAATGGGCAATTTCAATAATTTCATTTATATTTCTTATATCACCAATAACATTTGTTATATGAGCAAGACTTATTACTTTTGTTTTATCTGTAATTGTTTTTAATAGATTAGGAAGTGTTATTTTATTTTCTTCATCAAGTGGTATAAATTTAAGCTTTACTTTCTTTTTTAACGAAAGAATGTACCAAGGAAGAATATTAGATGCATGTTCACTTTTTGATAGAATTATTTCATCACCATCTTTTAAAATATTTTCAAAAAAACCAAACACAATCATATTTAAACTTTCTGTAGCTCCGCTTGTAAATATTATTTCTTCTTTTCTTCTAGCGTTTATAAATCTTTTTACTGTTTCTCTCGAAAGATCAATTTCATCATCAACTTTAAACGCAATATTATAGTCACCTCTATGTGAATTTGCAGAATAGTTTTCATAATAATCAGTCATTGCATTTATTACAGATTTTGGTTTTAATGTAGTAGCCGCATTATCGAAATATATTATATTTTTATTTAACATTGAAAAATCTTTATTCATTTTAGCACCTTCTACATTATGGTATTCGAAGGAATAAAAGTTTTATATAATAAAAGCATATTTATCTTTTAAAAACATTTATTTTTTGATAGAATGTATATGGTAGGTGAATTATGGAAAAAGATATTTTTTGTAAGATTAATGATGAAGAGATACCATCAAGTGTGGTTTATGAAGAAGAAAAGTTAAAGGTTATAATGGATAAATTTCCGGTATCTCCAGGGCATATGCTAATAATACCTAAAGAGCATATTACAGACGCTCTTAGTATGGATGATGAAACATTTTCAGGTTTAAATAATATAATTAAAAAGATGATTAAAAAGTGTTACGATGTGCTTGGAGCAGATGGAGTAGCAGTTGTTCAAAATAATGGTATATGTCAAGAAATAAAACATTATCATGTACATATTATTCCAAAATATAATAATACTCCAAAGTTTACATCTGAAGAAATATATCAAAAACTTATAGAAAAATAATAAAAAATTTTATATAATTAATTAATAAAGAGGTGAAATAAATGGGATCAGTAATAGATGCTTTAAAAAGCATGGATAAGAAAACCATAATTTTATTAGTAGGTGGAATAGGAGGAATAATTCTATTAATTTTAATATTAAACTTATTAAGTAAAGCCACTACTAAAACATATGATTCTTATGAAGATGTTGAAAATAGATTGGTAGAAGCAGCTAAGAATTATTACCAAGATAATAGTGCATATTTACCAATTGTTGATAGAACAACAAATTCTGTAACATTAAATACATTAGTTGCAGGACAATATATAAAGACTTTAGATAATTATATAAAAAATGCTGAATCTTGTGATGCGGTTGTAACAGTTTTAAAGACACCGACGGCTTATGAATATACACCATATTTAAATTGTGGGACTGATTATATTACAATTGAACTATATAAGAAAGTATTAGAAGATAATACTATTACTACAACAGGAGTTGGATTATATAGTATGGATGGTGAAAAAGTATTTAGAGGAGAAGTTAAAAATAACTTTATAATGCTAGATGATAAATTATGGAGAATAGTTAAAGTAGATGAAAATAATAATTTAGTTTTAATGTCACATTTTAAAACTGAATCATATACTTGGGACGATAGATATAATCAAGAGGTTGAAACTAATAATGGTATAAATGATTATAATGTTAGTAGAATAAAAGAAACTATTGAAAAAGATTATTATGATGGAACTATATTATCCGATGCAAGTAAGAATAAAATTGTATATACAAAGGCTTGCTTAGGTTCAAGAAAACTTGAAGAATCCGGAAGCATAAAAGAAATAGAATGTAGTGAACGTACAACAGATGAAGTTCCAATAAGAATGCTTATGATTGGTGAATATATTCAAGCAAGTATTGATCCAAACTGCACAACACCATCAAGTAAAAGTTGTATTAATTATAATTACATGAATGATATGAAGGCATCTTTTTGGACAATTACAAAAGGGCAAAGAAATTCATCATATGTTTATAATATTGCATCATCAGGTGTATATGAAACTGTTGCAAATGCTTATAAACAAGTGAGATATGTAATTTTACTTGGTACTAGAGCTTTCTATTTAAGCGGAAGTGGTACAATTGAAGATCCTTATAAAATCAAATAAATTCCAAATGGAATTTATTTTTTTTGGTTATTATGCTATACTTTAAGAAGAATATGGAGGGTAATATGAATAGTAAAACTATAATTGATAAAAAAGTTAAAAACAAATCTCTTACATATGATGAAATAGAGTATATGGTAATGAATTTTTTAAATGGTAAAGTTCATGAAAAAACTATGACCTTATTTATAAAGGCTATTTATAATAGTGGACTTAATTACCAAGAAACTTTATATTTAACTGACATTATGATAAAAAGTGGAAAAGTTGAAGATTTAAGTGAGGTTAAAAATGTTACTGTTGATAAGCACTCGACTGGCGGAGTAGGAGATAAAACATCATTAATAGTTTTACCAATATGTGCCTCATTAGGAATAAGTGTTCCTAAAATGAGTGGAAGAAGTCTTGGAACTACTGGAGGGACAGTAGACAAATTAGAAAGTATTCCTGGATTTAAAAGTGAATTATCACATAAAGAATTTATTGATATATTAAATGAAGTCGGATGTGTTGATATATGTCAAACTAAAGATATAGCTATTGCGGATAAAAAGATATATGCATTAAGAGATAAAACTGGATATGTTGATTCTATCCCTTTAATAGCAAGTTCAATAATGAGTAAAAAAATAGCTTGTTCTTCAAATAATATAGTCATTGATTTAAAAGTTGGTAATGGCGCATTTATGAAAAACATAAAGGATGCTACTGAATTAGCGAAGTTAATGATTAAAATAGGTAAACATTATAATAGAAAAGTTATATGTGTATTAACTGATATGAATAATCCACTCGGAACCAATATTGGAAATAAATTAGAAGTAAAAGAAGTAATTAATTTCTTTAATGGTGTTTATGATAAAAGACTATATGATTTAATTATAAATTTATCATCTTATATGGTATCAATATCAAAAAATATTTCATATAGTAAATCATCTAAACTTGTTATTGAAAGTTTAAATAACAATAGTGCTAAAAACAAGTTTTATGAATGGATATCAAGTCAAGGTGGGGATATAAAAGAATTAAGAATAAATTCTAAAAGAATAGATGTTAAAAGTGATAAATCTGGATATATAAGTTCTATTGATGCATCCGATATTGGAATGATATCAACTTTATTAATAGGTAAGAAAAAAGATTTAAATACTGGTATCGTTTTAAGAAAAAAAATAGGAGACTTTGTCGAAAAGGATGAAGTAGTAGCAAGTATATATTATAATAAAGAAGTAAATAATATGATTTCTACTATTAGAGATTCATTCAAGTATAGTAATAATCCTATAAAAGAAAAGAGTATTATTTTAAAAACTATAAAATAGGGAAGTGTTTGCTTTGAAATACATTTTAAGATGTTTATTAGCAGTAGCTTTCTTTTCTTTTGCTTTAAAAGTAAAAGCAATAACTAATATAAAAGTTGGTAATTATTCATTGGTGCCTTATTTTAGTGAATATATAACTAAATATAATGTATTTGTTGATGATGGTGTGGAAAATATTAATATTGATGTATCTAAATCAGAAGAAGATGATTATATCACCGGAATAGGTAATGTTGAATTAATTGATGGAAAGAATGAGGTTATATTAAAAGTAATAAAAAAGAATCAAGAAATTTTTACTTATCAAGTTGATATATTTAAAAATTATAAAGAAAATGATGAAATAGATGATGCAACCCTAAATAAACTTGTTATTAATGGATATGATATTGATTTCAATCCATCTATTTATGAATATAACGTAAATATATTGGATGATAATAGACTTGATATTGATTATGAAACAAATAGTTCATCTTCTAATGTAAAAGTAACCGGAAATTCTAATCTTAGAGAAGGAAAAAATGAAGTTAGATTAATAGTTACTAGTAAAGATAAAAGTAAAATAAATGAATACATAATTAATGTTAATAAAGTAATAACAATATTTAAAGAAGAATCAAGTATTGAAGAAGTTAATAACAATATTTTAGGTAGAGATAAATTAACAAAAAAAGAAACAAATATTTTAACATTATCTGTTATAAGTATTTGTTCCATAATTATTATATTTATATTTTATTTATTGTTTTTTCTGAATAGGAGAAAAGTATCCTAAATATTTAACACAATATTCTTCAAAAGTTAATCCTTCTTCTTTTATTTTGGTTGCAACTTCTACACCAACATATCTATAATGCCAAGGTTCATAAGCATAACCAGTTATCCATTCTTTTCCTTTTGGATATCTTTCTATAAATCCATATTTATGGGCATTTTCTTGTAACCATGTATACTCTTTATATTTTTCAAATCCATCTAGCATTCCTTTTACAGAAGACATGTCTACCGCAAGGCCAGTTTCATGTTCTGAATGTCTTGCTTTTGCTGAATATATTAAAGCATGTTCCATACCATTATTTTTAACTGATTTAGTAAATAAACCATCTTGATAATCCTTTGTTCTAAATGTTGAATTAATCCATAAATTCATATTTTCTTTATTAATATCATCTATTAATTTAACTAAAGCATCATGCGCTTCTTTTCTCATTGGTTTCTCATAATTACTAATTTTATATTTTCTATCAAATTCAACTAAATCAGTTGGCTTATAATTATCTGGTAGTTTATTATATTTATTAACAAGAACTAATAAATTATTTGGATCTTCTATTTCTTTTATATTTGTATAAAAATCATTATTAAGTCCGATATTAACTAATACAACAATATTATCTTTCTTATCACTATTCTTTTTATAATAATCTAAATAACTATTAAGAAGTTCATATTTATAATAAGGAGATGATAAGATAAATGATAATTTATTTATATCTTTAGCCTTATAATCTTTTTCCAATAAAGCATTTATACTTTTAATAAAATCTTCGTTATCTACATAATCAATTTTAATATATTCTTGTAAATAATCATTTACATATTCATCATTTTCTAAAGTTTTATCTAGTGTTTTAGAATAAGTATCTTTTATAAAAGTATCAATTTTTAACTCTTTTATTTTTTCGCTTGAAGTTTCACTATAACCTAATTTCACATAATTTGTACCTTTGAATATTTTGTCCTTATTAAAATAAACCAAAGCCCCAATTAAGAGAATAGCCCATATAATAATTACAGTTAACATTCCTTTTTTCATATTATCACCCATTTAAATTATATCATGAAAACTATTATTTATTCTTAAAATAAGTATTCTATGTGTAAAGAGTTAATAAATATATTTAAATGTTATAAATTCCTTTAAAAAAAGAGTTAATTATTATATAATTATATTTAGATATGAAGGATTTTTATCTAATAAAAGAGGTGAGTCTATGAGTTATAAAACCTATGATCAGAAAACATTAGATAAACTACATAAAGTAGAGCTTGAAATACTAGATGATTTTGTTCAATTATGCAAAAAAAATAACTTGATTTATTTTTTAATAGGTGGAACATTACTTGGGGCGGTTAGGCATAAAGGATTTATACCTTGGGATGATGACATTGATATTGGAATGCCTAGAAAAGATTATGATAAGTTTATTAAGATAGCCCCAAAAGAATTAGGCGATAAATATTATTTAGACTGCTTTGAATATAATAAAGATTTCTATTTACCTTTTGCTAAAATCAAAAAGAATAATACTATTTTTGATGAGGGATATTTTGATGATGGAAAGCAACATAAAGGAATATTTATTGATATATTTCCAGTTGAGAATGTTGACAAAATAGATATATCATTAAAAATACGTGCAAATATCATTAAAAATATTTCAGATGCAGTATTATATAAGAACAAAATTAGAAAACTAAATCAATTTGGAAGACCATTAATAGTTTTATTATTGAGTGTTTTATCCAAAAAGCGATTAATGAGTATTCAAAAGCACTATTTAAAGAAGTGTAAGAATAATAATTCAACATATATGAACGTGTTATCAGGGAGTTATCATTATTTAAAAGAAACAACTTTAAGAGAAGATATTCTTCCAACAAAAGATATATTGTTTGAAGGCAAAATGTATAAAGCAATGAATAATCCTGGTCCATATTTGTCAAGATTATATGGCGATTATATGAAACTTCCTCCTAAGGAAAAAAGAATTAATCATATGCCAAAAAGGATAGAATTTGATTTAAAAAAATAAGTAGTAGGTGTATTATGGAAAGAAGAAATAAAAGACTTATAGTCCTCACATTGATATTTGCATTTTCATTACTATTTTCAATAGGTTTATTAACAACTATGCAAATGTTAAATTTAAAGGATGTAAAAGAGAAGGAAGCTATAAAAAAAGAAATATCATCTCATTATAACGAGTTAGTTAAAACAAATAAAGATGCTAAAATATATATTTACGAAAATGGAAAATATGATGAAGTAGGAACTATATATAATGATGAAATAATCAGTTTAGAAGATATGGAGATTGAATATAATACTACAAAGTTTCATATTAAAGATTTAGAAGGGAAGTATTATATTGATTATCAAGATGTTGAACCAGTAGAAGAAAAAAGAGAATATGATGAAAGATATAAAGAATATATTTTATTTAATGAAAATGTAATTACTAGTAATGTCTCTAAATTTTATGATTTAAATGATAAATTAATTTATTCTATTAATGAATCATTATCTTTACCAATACTAATTAAGTATGATGATTCTTATGGTGTTATTTATAATGATAGATTATTAATGATTAAAAAAGAAGATGTTAGTAACATAGTAGAAAGTGAAAATACAAATGTAATACCAACTAAAAATATTGCTGTTTTAAATTATCATTTCTTCTATGATGAGAGTATTCCAGAAGATGTGAAGGAATGCAATCAAAGAATCTGTCATCCAAAATCTCAAGTACTTTCTCATATAAAATATATTAAAGATAATAATATTTTAACTTTAAGTATGAATGAGTTTGAAATGTGGATGGATAAAAGAATTAATTTACCTAAAAGTACATTGGTAACTATTGATGATGGTTGGAGAATGTATATAGGTATTGATTTGTTTGAGGAAAATGAAATTAATGCAACTGTATTTTTAATAACATCATGGTTTAAAGAAATTAAGTTCTTACATGATTATAAATATATAGAATTTCATTCTCATGGTGATAATTTGCATAATTCTGGTAAATGTCAAGGTGGAAGAGGGGGATTAATCAAGTGCTTAGAAAAAAGCAAACTATTAGATGATTTGGCATTAAGTAGAAAAAAACTTGATGGTTCTACTGCATTTTGTTTTCCATTCTATGATTATAATGATTATGCAATAAATGCACTAAGAGAAGCAGGATTTACAATGGCATTTATAGGTGGCCAAAGAAAAGCATCTCAAGATGATTATAAATTTAAAATACCAAGATATGAAATATTTAGAACAGATAAAATAGAAAAATTTAAAAACTATATAGGATAGTTGATAATATGAAAAAAACAAGAAGTCAAAATGTTATTAGAAATATGTGGGTTGGAACTATGTTCCAAATGATTAGTTTGTTTTTGGGATTTGTAAGTAGAACTATATTTATTAAAATATTAGGTTCTGAATATTTAGGACTTAATAGTTTATTTACAAATATCCTAACAGTCTTATCATTCGCAGAATTAGGAATAGGTAATGCTATTATTTTTAGTATGTATAAACCACTTGCTAATAATGACATGCCTAAGTTAAAAAAATTAACTAATTTTTATAGAGAAACATATAAGAAAATAGCTCTTTTTATTATAATAGTTGGACTTTTAATAACTCCATTTATACCTTTTATAATTAAAAACACCCCTAATATAAGTGAGAGTATATATTTAATATATGTAATTTTCTTATTTGATACTTCTATAACATATTTCTTCTCATATAGAACATCAATTATTACTGCTGACCAAAAAAATTATATAATAATTACATACATGTACGTGTTTAAAATAGTTCAAATAATATTGCAATTAACAGTATTATATTATACACATAACTATTTATTATATTTAGGACTACAAGTGTTAAATACACTAATAACACATAGTTTCTTAGCACACAAATCCAAGAAAATGTATCCAGAACTAGTTAATGTTAAAGGTGAAGAATTAGAAAAAAGTGAAAGAAAAACAATATTTACAAATGTAAAAGCTTTGTTTATTTATAAATTTTCATCAGTTATATTAAATGGAACTGATAGTATAATTATTTCTAAATATTTGGGATTAACAGTATTAGGGCTTTATTCAAACTATTATTTAATAGTAAACTCTTTAGCGTTAATTATTTCTCAAATACAAAATGCATTTACATCGAGTGTAGGAAATTTGATTGCTAAGGAAAGTAAAGAAAAAGAAAAGAGAATATTTAATGAATTATTTTACTTTACTGGCCTTATCTACTGCGTTGTAGGAAGTTGTGCTTACTTATTATTTAATGATTTTATAGTTTTATGGTTAGGAAAAGAATATTTACTTTCTAAATTTGTTGTTGCTATGATAGTAGGACATTTATGTTTTAATGGAATGTTATTTGCGACATTTACATTTAGAAATACATCTGGAGAATTTAATCATTTTAAATTAATGCCAGTTGTATCTGCTTTTGTAAATATTATCTTATCAATCTGGTTTGCTAAAATTATGGGACTTGGTGGAATATTCCTAGCAACAATAGTTGCAAGAGCAATATCAAGTGGTTGGACAGATCCATATATTGTTTATAAATATGTATTTAAATCATCAGTAATGGATTATGTTATAAGATGCATTAAAATGGTATTTAGAATAGCTATATGTTTTGCTTTCACATACTTTATTTCAAGATATTTAATTGTATCAAGTCTTTTAACATTTATTTTAAAAGCTATAGTATTATTTATAATTAGTTTTGTATCTTATATAATATTATCATTTAAAACAGAAGAATTTGTTGGTATTAAAAATGCAGTTATATTTCTAATAAATAAAAGGAGACAATAATATGAAAAAGGATATAGCTTTTTTTGCAAAAAGTTTAGACATTGGTGGTATTGAAAGAGCAATCATAAATTATGTTAATAATATTAATTATGATAAATATAATGTAACTTTATTTTTAGAAAATAAAGAAGGTATATATTTAAGTGAAATAAATAAAAATGTAAATATTATTGATTTTAATTTAAATAGAAGTAAGAATATTATTATTAGAAAATTTATAAATGCTTTTAAACTTTTAAAATTTAGTATAATTTATCATAATAAATTTTACTTTGCTGCTAATTTCGCAACTTATCTTAAAAGTGGCTCTATATTATCTAAAAGATTTTCAAAAAATAATGCTATATGGTTTCATGGTAATTATTGGAATAACAAGGAAGAAGCCAATTGGCTTTTAAAATATGTAAGAGCTAAAAAGTATAAAAAAGTTGTTTTTGTTTCCAATAGTTTGAAAGATAAGTACTTGAGTGTATACAATTCTAATCAATTATTATATATAATAAATAATCCGGTTAATTATAAAGAAATGTTAGAAAGAGGCAATGAAAAAGTAAATGAAAAGAAAACAAAATTAACTTTATTAAATGTAGGAAGACATGAAGAAAAAGCTAAAAAATTATCTGTTCTTTTGAATTCTACTAAAAGATTACTTGATCAAAACTATGATTTTGAGTTATGGATGGTTGGAGATGGACCAGATAATGGTTTTTATAAAGATTTAGTTAAAAAATTAAAAATAGAAAAGAATGTTAAATTTTTAGGTAAAAAAAGTAATGTATATCCATATTTTAAAATGTGTGATGCGGTTATTTTATCTTCTGTTGAAGAAGGAAATCCAGTTGTTTATTTGGAAAGCAAAATATTCAATAAGCCTATTATATCAACAAATGTCTCTGACTCAAAAATAGATTTAAATGGCTTTGGTATAATTACTAATATAGATGAAGAATCATTTTATAAAGGTTTAAAAAAATTCTTGGATGAAGGATATATAATTAAAAATAAATTTGATCCAGAAAAATATAATAAAGATGTATTTGATAAATTATATCACGTAATAGAAGATTAGAGGGTTTATGAGTAAAATAAGTGTAATAGTACCTGTTTATGGAGTAGAAAAATATATTGTAAAATGTATTGATAGTATTGTTAATCAAACATTTAAAGATATAGAAATTATTGTTATAAATGATGGAACCAAGGATAATTCTATTAATTTAATTAAAGAAAATTTTAATGATAAAAGAATTAAAATATATGATAAAAAAAATGGTGGTGCAGCAGCTGCTAGAAATTATGGAATAAAAAAGGTTAATTCAGACTATTTATTTTTTGTTGATAGTGATGATTATATTGATGTTAATTGTTTAAAAGAAATGTATGATAAAATAATAGAGGACAAAGTTGATTTAGTAATATGTGATTATTATAAATTAGAAGAAGATGATAATAAAAAACATATATCAATTATTCCTCATTATGATGAAAGGAATTCTAAATGCTCTGTTATTTCTATGCCTGGTCCTGTATGTAAATTAATAAAAACAGAAATATTTAGAAAAAATAATATTGAGTTTTTGGAAAATAAATGTTTTGAGGATAACGCTATTATGCCTTTTGTATGTGCTTTATGTAAAAATTTTTCATATATTCAAAAACCATTTTATTATTACTTGCAGAGAACAGGGTCTGCACTAAATAAAAAAGAGTATGATAAAAAGTGGGATGATATATTTGATTCACTTGATAACTTATATAATAAATTTAATGAAAATGGTTTATTAAAAGAATATAAAGATGAAGTAGAGTATATTTATATTGAATATTTACTTCATGCAGCTAATTTAAGATTTATTGATTATAAAGAAGGAAGAAAGAATATTTTAAAAGTTAAAGAAATAATTAAAGATAAATTTCCTAACTGGAGAAAGAATAAATATTATAAAGAAGAGAGCATTAAGTATAAAGTAATGTGTAATTTGTTTTACTATAATCAATTGTTTATAATAAATGTGTTAAGGAGGAAATAATGAAAGTAAGTGTTATTGTTCCTGTATACAATGTAGAAAAATATATAGAAAAATGTTTAAAATCTTTAGTTAATCAAACTTTAAAAGATATAGAAATAATTGTTGTTAACGATGGAAGTCCTGATAATAGTCAAAAGATAATTGATAAGTATGCTAAAAAATATAAGAATGTAAAATCATATATTAAGGAAAACGGTGGAGTAGCTGATGCTAGAAACTATGGAATAAAAAAATCTTCTGGAGAGTATATTGCGTTTGTTGATGGTGATGATTTTGTTTTAAATGATATGTATGAAAAAATGTATAAAAAAGCTTCATCAAATAATTTTGATATAGTTGTATGTGATTTAAATTATATTTATGAAGATAGTAGTTCAGAAATGAGAGTTTCATCTGGATTTGATGAAGACACTACCGATATAAAGAAGGCTATAATTAATAATTATCCAGTAGTATGGAATAAAGTAATCAAAAGAGAAATATTTGATAAAATTGAATTTAAAAAAGGTGTATGGTTTGAAGATGTTGAATTCTTATATAGAATGTTTCCTTTAATTAAAAGTATTGGAGTTGTTAAAGAACCATTTAATCAATATATTCAAAGAAAAGGATCTATTACTAAAAGTGTAGATAAAAGAATATATAATTATATTGATAACTGGAATGGAATTATAGATTTTTATAAAGAAAATAATTTTTATAATAAATATAAAAAAGAATTAGAGTTTGCGTACGTTAGATATATTTATGCTACTTTTGTAAAGCAGTCAACTTATTTTGATAAAGAAGAGTATAATAAAGCAGTTGACTTAGCAATCAAAAATGTTAAAAAGAATTTTCCACATTACAAGAAAAATAAATATTTTTATGGAAGCTTAAAAGGTATATATTTATTAATGTTTAATAAAAGTATTTCAAAAATATTATATAAAATAAAAAATAGGTGATATTATGAAGAAAAATGTATTATTTGTGGTAGATGAAAAAAGAATGGGTGGAGTATCAGTATTACTTGAAGATATATTAAATAATATTGATGTAAGCAAATATGATATTGATATTGCGGTGCTTCATAATAATGGAGACTATCTAAATAATTTACCCGAAAATGTTAATATAATATATGGAACAAGTTTTTTTAATGCAGTTGATTTAACTATAAAAGAAGTAATTAAAAGTAAAAATATCAGACTTATTTATTCTAAACTTAGATTAATCTTTTTAATGAAAACAAAGTTAATTGGCAAAAGACTAATCAAAGAAAGAAAGAAAATGTTTAATAAAAAATATGATGTAGAAATAGCTTTTAAAGATGGATTTTGTGCATTATTTACCGCATATGGTAATAGTATTAAAAAGTATCATTGGTTACATACAGATTATTCAATGTATGATTGTACTGATAATTATCATAGTTTATTTGAAAGTGTATTTCCAAAGTTTGATAAAATAATTGGAATATCAAATTCTGTCTTAGAAAGATTTTTAGATAAATATAAAGCTAATAAAACAGATGTAATATTTAATATAATTGATTCAAACAAAATAATAAACAAATCAAAAGAAGAAAAGATTGAATATGATAAAGAAAAATTAAATTTAATAAGTGTTGGTAGAATTCATAATATGAAAGGATATGATAGATTAGTTGATGTATTAAACGAATTAAATATCAATAAAAAGTTAGATGATGTAATTGTTAGACTAATTGGTGACGGACCAGATTTTGAATTAGTTAAAAATAAAATAAAAGAATATAATTTAGAAGATAAAGTATTACTTATGGGCAGAAGAACAAACCCATTTCCATATGTGGCTTCTTCAGATTGTTTCTTGATGTGTTCAAGATATGAACCATTTGGATTAGTTGTTTTAGAATCATTAATATTAGGAGTTCCAGTATTATCTTGTGATGTTGCGAGTATAAGAGAAATAATGGATGATAAATATGGTATGATTGTTGATAATTCAAATGAAGGATTATATGATGGTATTTTAAAAATAATAAATAATAAAAAGATATTAAATGAATATAAAAAGAATTTAAAGAGTTATAATTATGATATAAATAAAATATTAGAGAGTATTGAGGATTTGTTAGATGAATAAGAAGAAAGTATTGTTTATTGCGTCAACTGGGGGACATTTAGAGGAATTAATGCAGTTAAAACCAATGTTTGAAAAATATGATTATCATATTATAACTGAAAAAACAAAATCAAATTTATCTTTAAAAGATAAGCATCCTAATAGAGTTAGTTTCCTAGTATATGGAAGTTATACTACTTTAAAGAAGAAATTAACTTATCCATTTAAACTTATTTATAATACATTTAAATCATTAATATTATACTTTAAAATAAAACCCAAATATATTATTTCAACTGGTGCTCATACATCTGGACCAATGTGTTTAATAGGTCATATATTTGGAAGTAAAATTATATTTATAGAAACTTTTGCGAATAGTGAATCTAAATCAAGAACAGGTTCTTTGGTTTATAAATTCGCAGATTTATTTATTGTACAGTGGGAGAGTATGTTAAAACTCTATCCAAAAGCTACATTTGGGGGGTGGATTTTCTAATGATATTTGTAACATTAGGTACTCAAGATAAAGTATTTGATAGATTATTAAAAGCAATAGATAAAGAAATAGAAAAAGGTAATATTAAAGAAAAAGTAATTGTACAATCGGGATTCACAAAATATGAAACAAATAATATGGAAATTCATGATTTATTTGATAAAGAAACATTCGATAAATATATAAAAGAGTGTACTTTATTAATAACACATGGCGGAGTAGGATCTATTTTAACAGGTTTAAAAAATAAAAAAGTAGTAATTGCTTGTCCAAGACTTTCTAAATATAATGAGCATATGAATGATCATCAAGTTCAAATTATTTCAAAGTTTTCAAATGATGGATTATTACTTGCATATAACGAAAATGATGACTTAGGAGAGGTAATTAAAAAGTCAAAAACTTTTAAACCCAAAAATTATAAGAGTAATACGAATAACATGATAAATATTATAGAAAATTTTATAGATAACAATTAATGTTATCTTTTTTAATTCTAAAATATTTGATAAAGAATAATATTTTTTAGGGTGTATATATGAAAAAAATATTATTCTTTTTAATGAGTCTATTAATGCTTATAACATCTGTCAAAGCAGAAAAAGGACTTGGAGAATATGCTAAAAATAGCAAATCTGCTATATTAATTGAATCATCAACTAAAACTATTCTTTATGAGAAAAATTCTCACGAAAAGCTTGCTCCAGCATCAATGACTAAAATAATGACTTTACTTCTTACGATGGAAGCAATCGATTCTGGAAAGCTTTCATATGATGATGAAGTTCTTGTTAGTAAGAAAGCTGCTGGAATGGGAGGAACTCAAATATTTATATCAGAGGGAACTACTGTGAAGGTAATGGATTTGCTTAAAGGAATAGGTATTGCTTCTGCTAACGATGCTGCCGTTGCTCTTGCAGAAAAAGTTGGTGGTACTTATGATAATTTTGTAATGATGATGAATAAAAGGGCAAAAGAATTAGGGGCTGCTGATACAAATTTTAAAAATCCACATGGTTTAGATGAAGATGGGCATTATTCAAGTGCTTATGATATGTCATTAATCGCATCAGAATTAATTAAACATGAAAAAATATTAGATATAACAAGTACTTATGAAGAAAACATAGATGTTAATGGTGAAAACCATTGGCTTGTTAATACAAATAAATTGGTTAGATTTTATAAAGGAATGGATGGTCTTAAAACCGGATATACAGATGAGGCCGGATATTGTTTGACTGGAACAATGAAGAAAAATAATATGAGACTTATAAGTGTTGTTATGGGTTCGAAAACAAAAGAAGATAGAAATGAAGATACTATTAGTATGATGGAATATGGGTTTAGTGTTTATGGAATAAAAAATATATTAAAAAGTAATAAACCCTTAGGAGATTTTTATATTAATAATGCAAGTCCTAGAAATATAAAGTATTATGTTAACGAAGATGTAAATGTTTTAGTAGATACAAATACAAATGAGATAAAATATGATTTTAAAACAAAGCTATACGATAATATAAATCCCCCTTTAAAAAAAGGTGATAAAATAGGTAAATTATATTTAAATTATAATAATAAAACATATGAATATGATTTAGTTGTTAACAAAAACATTAAAAAATCTAATTATTTCAAGATGCTTTATAATAACCTAAAAGATATAATTAGTGGTAAAGTTAATGTAATCATAAATAAAAAGAATCAAAGAGCCATATAAATGGCTTTTTTTTTAAAAAATTTTTATGCTTTTTAAAGCATATATATCATTTACTTTTTTTAACCTATATGTTATAATATATAGCAATTTCAAGAGGGGGATTTGCTGTGGATATTAACATGGATGATTTAGAGTTTGGATTATTAACTGAGGATAATGTAGATGGTTCAAATAAACTATCTGTAATAGATGAATATGGAATCGAAAGTGCAGTAACTGACTTTGCTATTCTTTTAGGAGCTTATGTATCTGATGGAATTTTTGTTGGAAAAAATAAATCTTTAAGAGAAAGAGTTGGTTGGTATTATGCATCAACTGCTAATCGTTATTGTGATGTTGTAGCAATTGATCCGGTTGGTGATATTTCGAGTGTCAATGCTGGTAAGCGCTCAGGAGGTATACGTCCAACTGCACATTACTTTAATCTTCCAAACATTGGAATAAAAATAGGTAAATCTGGAATGATGATATTAGAATTTGGAGAATATCCTCAATATGCTGTATATCAATCATTAAATAATTTATTAGAAAAAAAACTTCAAGCAGGACAGTTAAAAAAGACAGGGAAAACATATACAACTGACTCAAGATGTTGGAATGCAGTTTATGATGCATTAAGACCTATTAAGCATGAAGAATATTTATATAACGGAAAAAAATATGTAAGAGTTTGTTCTAATTGTTATGAAAAAGGTTACGAGTTATCAAATGGACTTCGTGTACATCCTGGTGATTATGTATGGTTAGAAGTTGAACCTATTAGATGGCTTGTAGATTTGTATTCTAGACAAATTATCAGTGAAAGATTAATTGCTTCAGGAGTTAGATTCTGTGATAATCATGACTACGAGACTGACAAATTTAAATCAACTGAGATGTATGAATTTTTAAATAAATATTTTGCAAAAGATATTATCCCTGGTATTATCCCTGAAATGACACCAGAGGAAAAGACAATACTCGAAGAGGAATTAAAAAGACAAGAAAAAAGAAAAAACCCTTATAGTTTGAAATTTAAAAATGTAAGTGAAGAAGAAATAATAAGAGGAGCAATAGAAAGTGGAATAGCAGTGTTCTTACATGGACCATCTTCAGAAGGAAAATCAGCAAGAGTAAAACAGATAGATCCAACTTGTGAAGTAATATATTTAAGAAATGCA
>JAEEGL017273164.1_pt1 | contig 59484 bp, 68 predicted proteins | sample 9134231 | NCBI WGS metagenome assembly JAEEGL01 (sample SAMN16246548, study PRJNA631951) | gut metagenome | biome: gut microbiome; feature: rumen; material: fiber-attached | host: Bos | place: Iran: Karaj | collected 2018-10
CATCACACCTTTTACGGAGGGCGATGCGGCAGGGGCTCTCATCCTGCACCGGATCAAAAGCATGTGGAGTGCGGAGGGACGGCTGTGCTCCGAAAGCATCGAAGAAGCAATGCTGGAGCGTTCCTGGACCGGGCATGCGCTCGGAAGACAGCATCCGGAGGATCAATTATTCCCTGATCAGCACCTACCTCGGCGTGATGTGTCTCTCCGGCGATCTGACAAAGCTGTCCGTGGAACAATGGAAGAAGGTGGATGAAGGGATCGGTTTCTACCGCGCGGTCCGCCACGTGATCCGGGACGGCGTTAGTTCCTTCCGCGGAGAGATCTCCGCAAGCTGGCGGCACCCTGAGGGATGGCAGGCCGTGGTCCGCAGAGCGGGCAAGGATACGCTGATCGTGATCCACACCTTTGACAGAGCGTTTCCGGACAAGATCCGGCTTCCGCTTGAAGCCGCCCGGATCCTGCGCGTCATGTGCTCGGAGGATAATGATGTCCGTCTGGAAGACAATATGCTCACTGTCGGGCTTAAGGCGCCGTTTGAAGCGGTGGCCGTATATGCGGGCGGCTGATCTTTATGCTCCGTGCGCCCCGCCCCCATGTCCCTGCGATACTGCTTGACATTCTGCGGCTGAACCTATAAAATAAAATGCGTTCTGCGCAGATGTAGTTCAGTGGTAGAACACCAGCCTTCCAAGCTGGATATGCGGGTTCGATTCCCGTCATCTGCTGTCAGCCTGTGTCCGTAGCTCAGCTGGATAGAGCAACGGCCTTCTAAGCCGTGGGTCGGGGGTTCGAATCCCTTCGGGCACATCCCGATTCATCGGGGCGGACGCCCGGCGTCGCAAAATGAATATGGTGGGTATAGCGTAGTTGGTTAACGCGCCAGATTGTGGTTCTGGAGACCGTCGGTTCGAGTCCGACTATCCACCCTCTGCTGGGCCATCGCCAAGCGGTAAGGCACAGCACTTTGACTGCTGCACGCGTGGGTTCGAATCCCGCTGGCCCAGTACGTGCCACTAGCTCAGTCGGTAGAGCACTTGACTTTTAATCAAGTTGTCGAGGGTTCGATTCCCTCGTGGCACACTACATCAAAGAATGAAGAAATCCCGCGGATCCTTGATAATACTGGGCTCAGGCGGGATTTTTCTTTTGCTCGCTCGGGTGAACGTATGTACGGAAAAGTGGCAAAAAGTAAATGTTTGCGATGTGATTGCAGGCAAAATGATTGCAAAATGATTGCAAAAAACCGTTTCAAATCGTTATACGATAGATCTCTTTCCAGGCGTGACGGCCACCCATTCGAGTGACCGCCACAGATATATGGAGGGGAAAAACAAGTGCCCCGTGGGGCCTATGACATGAGAGATCCGATCGTCTTCGGACCAACGATCCCATCGACTGACAGACCATGATTCTTCTGATAGTCCCGGACAGCTGCTTCCGTCTTCGGGCCAAAATCCCCATCCACCAGGATTCCATACCCGCGATCCAGCAGTTCTCTCTGCAGCCATCTGACACATACTCCCTTGGATCCACGGCGCAGATTCTTATCAGGGACCGGATAAGGATTATTCTTCTTCGGTGTTTCCACAACAGGTGCGCTTCCGCTGTCATAGACCGTCAGATTGTATGTCTTGACAATCGACATGATGATCGATACATACTTCGGATCGGTCGCATAGGGTCCCTGCTGGATGCCCTCGATGCACTCCCTCGGTGTCGCACGGTTCAAGGCATTACGATACCGGCTGGCAGTACACAGCAGGTCGAAGTAATCCTCGACGCTGTCCTCGATCGAGTCGTACGCCCGGAAGAAGTCCGTGATCCTCGAGGCGTTCTTTCCATCGTAGTATTCCTTGGTTCCGCTCTTATAGGCCGCGCCCTTCCATGCGGCCCCGAATTTCCACGCACTTTTACCGACCTTAATGCCAAACACGGCGTTCGCCTTGACCATTTTGGAGCTGGTCCCGAAGCCGCTCTCATTACACGCCTGCGCGATGCAGATAGAGGGAAATATCTTATTCCCGTGCTTCTTCGCCTGCCTCTGGGCGATCGGAGCGATCATCTGTATGAACTTATTGACCTGTGCGGCTGTTGCCATGTCAGTCGTCGCCCTTTACGGCCGCCCGGTCGATGCTGGCCTCCAGCGCTGCGTAAATAGCCGCAGACAGGACGCCTGCGACCGTCCCAGTGATCGTCACCCACTTTTCACCGGTTACGATCCCAGAAATGCTTACCGCGATCGACCCCAGAAATGCGGCGACGCTGATCCAGAATTTCCTGCTTGTGATCTTTTTCTTTAGGTCCATTGATATCCTCCTCGATGATTTGAATGATGAATACTGTTATTGCCACCATGCCTATCACGGCAACCGCCATGAGCACGGTTAAAAGGATCGCTATGACTTCCTCGGTTAAGAGTCCCTCCATCGCTCCTCCTTGTCTTCCTCTCGGAGCTTGAATATCTTGATGAGCGCGCAGGAAAGTATCTCCCCTCCAAACGTCCCTCCGACCAGTGCGGACAGATCCGGATGCGATATTCCCGTAATGGTCGATACGATCATCTCGATAGTCACAAATAACAGAAGGATCGTGATTGAGAATATGACGTATTTATCCAGCCCTGACAGTTTCATTTCAGTTTCGCCTCCAGATCCTCGATACGATGGTTCGCGACCTTTATCCGCTCCTCTTGTACCTCGGTTCGTTCCTCCAGTTTGTATGTCCTCTCAATGACATTGTTGTGTTTCTCTACCCTTTCCGATAAGGTCTCAATCTTCATGTCCACCACAGCGATACGCTTCTCGACCGTCTTGTTGAGGTCGCTCACTGTTCCGGCAAGGACCTTTACATCATCACCTACACCGTGGATAGTCTTACTTAACTCTTCTCGGTATGACTCAATGAGCTTCGTCATCTCCGCCCGAAGCTCTTCGGCTTCCTTCTTCCGGGCCTGCTTTGCCGTGACATGCCACGTACCCATCGAAACGACAAGTGTCGTGGCAGCCGTGATTATTGTTGTGATTATTGCTGTATCCATCTCTTCCTCCATCAGTAGATCCTGAACAGTCTCAAGTGCATTCCAGTACCCGCCGTAGGCGCATTGTTAGCGTGATATCCAACAATGCGAAGCCTCGGTTTAGTGGTAACAACCCCGTTTGTTACCACGCCGGCGACGCCTGCAATAAGGGGCGTATGCGTAGTGCCGACGAACGAGATCACCTTGCCGGCAACAGGCGCAGGCGCAACCGTGGGCGCCGCTATTGTCACGGACGGAACGCCGGTGTAGCAGATGGAATGATTAAAATACGCGCCAGTCGTGGTGTTTTCAAGATAACAGACCGCCATGTACGCCGTGCCGGGATCCACCTCGACGTCAACGTACCACCTCGGCCCACCTGTCGGGAGATAGAAATCCCCAACATGCTGAGTTTTATGATCGAACGACGGCAGTGCGTTGAATGCAAAAGGAAGCCCCGGTATCTGCTCGACGACGCCTGTTCCCCTAATTGTTCCCGTCAGGTTCAGCGTGTTAGCGGCGTAAACGCAAGCGAATCCCGGCGATTTGCTTGCGATTACAGCGTTCAGAGCCGTTGCAACGGTCGCCGTAACGAACGACGCCGCGACCGTAAACTCGAAAACAATATTGTTTTCGCTACTTATCCTCTCGGTGTAGGTATAACTCGTATTCGCGATGGTCTGTTTTGCCGTCGCCGCGTCGTAAAGCGTAATGCTCGTGATCGCGGAAGCGTTGTCAAACGCAAGCGAGGAAAGCGTGTCGCCAACCCTAACCATAATCGAAAACGTGAACGCCTCTCCCGCCTCCGCCAACTCGTTGGCTATAAACATTGCCACCTTGTTACACCATGCAACGGCAGACCCCGCCGCTGTATTTACGATATGAAAAGTGTACTCATCGGCGCCGTCTTTGCTCGGTAACTCCTCTAACTTAACTTTTGTCGCCCCATTATCCGTAGATAAGGATCCGTCTGAGTAAACCTCAAACGCATTTCTGCGATTATTCTCGGACGTGCCATTGCCAACCTCGAGCAACGTCGTCACCCTGCCAACATTAAACTTCCCCTGTGCATGTTGATACATGGCGCCCGTCTTTGTGCAGAGACCTTCCGCGTGAGAATAAAGATTACTCGCAACGGATTCCCTTCCCTCCGCGTGAGAATAAGGAGCACTCGCAATCGTCTCGCACCCTTCGGCATGAGACGCGGCCCCGCTCGCAGTACTTCCTCCTCCTTCCGCGTGAGATTTTTCCCCGCTCGCAATCGTCTCATGTCCCTCGGCGTGAGAGTTAGCGCCACATGCTGACGCCGCCGATCCATGCGCAAACGAGTTCTTGCCGCTTGCAGTCGCGCATCTACGAAGAGAGAGAGAGAGTCTCGTATTTGCCGATATAGCCATACTTGCACCATTAAACAAGACTATGTGCGTCTTGCTCTCGACTATACCGCGATACACGCCGCCTGAGAAATAGCACACGCGACCGATGTATTTTTCATCAATGTTGTCTACATACACATCTGTACCGCCAACACTAACGTTGGCGGTTGTTGTCGCGGTAGCAGTGTCCACCACATTACCTGAGTCACCCTGTGCAAACGAGAAGTCGCCTATCGCCGCAGAGTCTCCGATTCTGACGCTGTTAGTCCCATTAGGGGCCATAGCGCCCATTCCAACGGAAAGAGCACTGTTAAGAAACTGAACGAGCGGCGCGGCATTACCCCCATTTACCCTCATCTTCTCCGCAACGTTTTCCCATTTCCGAGACGCGCTATTGTACTCGAGCGTCTGTTTGTCCCCAGGAGAGGACAGAGCAACGTCGACAAGATTTGAAAGCGCCACGTTCTGCATACCCTGTCCGTTTGTTACCTCAAACGTTGTAGTCGTTCCGTCTGTGAACGTGATCGTGTACGTATCGACAAGCCCAACTGTCCCGGTCTTTACGATACTTGTAATCCCGTTTCCCTTATCCCCCTTTATTTTGGAAAAAGAAAAATGAAACACCTTTTGCGTGTCGGGGCCGTATGCCGCCACTCTTACCTCAGGCGTCCCAACATCCCCGTCAGTCGATGCGCTGGGTTCGCCAAAGCCAGCCGCCTGCCCGGTAGCGCCGGGCTCTCCCTTCATGTTGGAGAACGCGAAATTGAGTGTTGGATTTTCCGCCGTGCCGCCCTGTGTTATATTGACAGACGGCGTTCCAACATTTGAGTCAACCGACGCAGTTGCGGTAATGTTCGGCGTGACTCCAGTTTGCCCCCTCGGTATAAACAGGTGGAAGACAGGATCCGTGTTTGTCCCGGTATTAGTGATGTACGGCTGATCGTTGGGGCCTATCGCCGTAACATCCGCAATCTCGACCGTGATGGACGCGTCGATTCCGCTGTCCACGTACCCTGGCGGCGTTGCGGCTGTGCTCCACACGTACCAGTTACCATTCTGTCCGATGTAAGGCGGATTCTCTGATAATTCCATGATGTCGTGAGCCTTCTCGAGGACATCTCCTGCCAACTGCACGACTCGATTGTCCAGATCGTCCAGCCCTTTGCTGATCGCGTTGAGGTTTGTCTCGTTCAGCGCGGGAACGGAACCATTGACGAAGTCTATTCTCTGATACACTTTTTCCATGTCGCCCTCCTGTTAGAACACGTCTAACGTGCCATTGATGTAGGTGTCCTGCAGGTTCTGTATTCCTTTCATCTGCCTCTGCAGGACGTAACTCGTATATGTGCCGTCCTTCGTGTTGATCTCCAGCTCATCCCCGACCTCGATGTACGGCAAACCTGCCGCCCACATCTCGAACGGGAACCATTTAATTCCGCGCATCTTCTCCACCATCGCATCCGCGTACTCTGCGACCTGTGCCTCTGTCCATACGAGATTGCGGAACAGCCAGTTGTCGGAGCAGTTGTAATCCGTTGTGCCGTCCGCATTGACCGTCCGCTGAAGCGTCACATCTTTTTCTTTGAGATTGCCGCTCCCGTCATCCACGAGGGACTTGTAGGTGATGATGAGATAGCGAAAGGTCTGAACCCCTACGGAGTCTGTCCATAACTTGGAGTACTGGCTTCGGAAACTGCTCTCCGCTACGCCCTGCGGATATAGGTCATCGGAGGGGTAAAGATCATCTGCCGGGAAGAGCCGTTCTTTCGATAACTGGACTCCACCGAAGAGATCCGTTGTCCTGTCGAGTTGGCCGAACTCCGCAACCGTTTCATACGTTGCCGTCATTACTTCTCGAAGCGTTAGGTCTGCCAAGTCCGTTGGATTAACAACAACCTGCTCCGCCTCTGTTGTGTCAAGTGCCAAAAACCGGAGCAATTCGTCAACATGATAGTCCGTAAGTCTTTGCGGCCTTCTTTTCGTGCCAACGTCCTCAAGGAAATAGCAGTCATCGCCATCCGGCCATCGGTAAACTATGTTTTTAACTATGTAATCTTCAAGTTCAGCATCAACGTAGTACCAGTAACTTTGCTCCTCCGCTGGGTGCACATCGTTGCTTGTTTGGAAATAGAACTCCACGTATGGAGTGAGCGCGGTATTGGAATAGGTCATTCTCATACAATAAGGCCACGTAATTGACACCGTAAAATTCTCACCAAACGCAGAGTTCACGGTCTTGTTTGCGAAGTCAACAATCGACCCTGCAACCCCGCTCTCACCTGCCTTGTATGCGACAGTGGAATACACCTCGGACACTCCGCCGTGCGTAACCGTGATATTGCATACGCTCTTCCACCCGTTGTAATTTTGGAATGCCGCGCTTGGTTTTGTATGGTTGGTATGTAGGTCTGTTATAAAAGCCTCGCCTAAATCCGATAACGCAGGCCCAACAAGACCCACGACCGTGTCAAAAACATGCTGTTCTGCCTTCTCGAGATCCTTTACGGCGAGCGCTCGGATCAAGTACTCGTATTCGGTGCCAGAACCAGCGAATCCCTGCTCGATTGTATGCGCGTATATGTTGGGATAGACGGTCATCCTATCTCCACAAGTGCCGTAATTAAAGAACGCATCCATCCCATACTTTTCAGCGAAAGTGAGCGCACTACCAACACGAAACCATTTATAATCAGCGGCTGGAGAGTATTCACCGAAGTTTGTCCATTCCCTGCGGTACTTCTCTCCGATATCATAACCACCAAGAAGAATATGCCGGATGTCCCCGAAAATAATCTGTTGATCTGGGTTGGTGAACGCATCGATGAGCAAATCGTTCGCTTTCTCATCAAGATATTCAGACCTCAACTTGTTATACCCCACGGCCTTGATAATTCCCGTAGAGAACTGTGTGGAACACTGGTCGATGTCGAAATATCCCATCGGAATAGCCTGCGTGGCCATCTCTCCGCTCGCATCCTTGTACTGGACATCGATAAACACCTGCACCCTGCGGTCACGGATGTTCGGATGATCGAAATACCGGAACTCAAGGCTTGCGCCCTCGCACAGACCAAATTTCAGATCATCGCCGGAGCAGAGCCGCTCATCGATAGACACGGATTCCTTGACCAACGTTTCGTTGTCGATCGTGAAATCGGTCGTTCCGTCATCATTGAGTACGATGATCCTGTAGTTCTTCCTATAATTCCCGCTCCGCAGGGCGTCTTTTACTCTGGGATTGACTTCGATCATTGCTACTTCTCCTCAATCTTCAGGTCGAATTCATTGACGACTTTCAGATTATCGCCGCGGTACTTCTGTACAGTCATGTCATTTCTGATAAACGCATTGACGGCTGCTGTCTCACCGGTATTGTTGACATACAGCCCGATCAGACAGCTGCCGTCCACTGCTCTTACAGCATCCAGATCTGCGATAAAGGCCTGGTATTCCTCGAAGGACTTAAATTTTATCCGTATACTTCCACTGATCCGCTTGCGGATGACAATCCGATGAGTCACAAACCATCCGTCCTGCCATTCTTCATATTCGTCATTGGAATTGATCTGGTAGGTACCTGCAAGGACATATTTTGAATAATCATTCTGATTGATCGTGATCAGTTTCATGTTTGTCACCTCAATCCGGATTGCCCGGTCATCTGGATATACGCCTCATTCTTCTGTTGTACCACTCGGAAAAGCCGATCCCCGTCCGCATCGATCGTGACATTGGAATTGGTATTGATGCTCACATTGGACATTTGTTCTCTGACCCCCTTGAGCTGCTCATTGAGACTGTCGCCGAGGCCCTTGATCGACTCGTTAAAGGTGTCTTTCATCGAACCGGCCAGAGATGCCATCGCACTTGTCACATCCGATTCTCCGCTCCGGATCCCATCCGCAAGCGATTTGGCGATACCCGAGCCAATGCTCGTAAACACCGAAGATCTGCTGCCGGAATAACCGATCGCGGTCTCTGTCGATGTCACCGCGCCTCTGGCCATCTCATCGGCCGCTGAGGATAATTCCGGCGTCGCGTCCTTCACTGCGGCAATCTGATCGTTCAAACCCTGTGTAACAAGTTCAACCAGTTCCTGATTGCTCTGCGTCTGGGCCTCATTTCTAGTCTGATAATAGGAATCAAACAGTTCGCTGGATTCTTCCGTATACCCCTGCTCCTGAAGTTTCAATCCCGCATAGATATCCTCTGCTGCCGAGATCGCATCTATATGCTCCTGCCAGGTATCCGCCAGCTCCTGCAGCGCTTCTTTGTTGTCCCCGATCTCTTTAAGCCCCTCCACAAAACTATGAATTTCTGCGGAGCTTCCCATCCCGAGGCCGGCCATCGTTTCGGCGAGATTTGTGATCGCCGGACTCGCGTTCTGATCTATGACAGACTTCAGGTAGTCCAGATCCTCTGTGTATTCCTGTACGCCCTCGGTCTGCTTCTTCCAGTTCTCCTGCATCTTTTCGAGGTTGAGTTTAGAACTTTTTTCTTCCCACTCGTCGAAAAGACCGACCTGGTCGCCGATCGCGCTGTTGGCTTCCTGGATTGCTTTTTCTTTGGCTTTCTGGGCCTCCTTGATCTCTTCTTCGGACCGGACTACTGCTTCTCCGGATTCGGCCAGAGCCTCATTGGCCGCAACCGCCTCATCCGTTATCCCAATCTCTTCCTGCTGGAAGGCGATCAGATTATCATAGCTTGCGTTCAGTTCTTCGTTTTTAGCAGTTAACTCATTCTTTGATTCGGTTAGGGCTTCATACTGCGCCTGAAGCGGTTCACCGGTTTCCAGAAGCTCCTGCAACCGTTCCATTTCCTGCTGTGTTGCCGAAGCCCCTTTTTCCTGCAGCTCATTGACCTCTCTCTGTATCGGAGCCCATTTTTCATTAAGCTCCATGAGCTGACCTTCGACATCATACAGAGCCTTGTCATTTTCATACCGCTGCTTGCTGATCTCGGAGAGGTCAGATTCAATATACTTGAGCTGCTCGCGCTTCATCTGCGCTTCAAGATTCTTTTCCCAGCCTTCGGTATTATCGGCCAGCTTACCGGTCTGCTCGTCAATCTCCAGATTCAGATCCGGGTACGCGGCATTGAGTTCATTGACAGCCTTGGAGAGTTTGTATTTCTGCTCCTCGGACAGGTTCTCCTGATTGTTGAGATCAATAATCCTGTTCTTAAGTTCCTCCGTAGCACCCATCTCGGAGCGGGCGGATTCGATCCGGCCGGTCGCCTGCTGGTTCAGCTTTTCTGATGCTTCAATCGCTGCATCATATTCCGCGGTCATCTCCCGGATGCTCTCGGCAAGTTCATCGGTTTGAGTAGCAAAAAGAGCTGTCCCGGCTCCTACGATGCCAACAACAGCTGCAAGGGAAGCAACCACACCACTGTAATCACCACAAGCAGCCTTAAGAACAGACATCGCAATTCCCAATCCTGTCACCGCGGCAGTCATAGCCGTAAGAGCGGTTGTCGCTCCGGCAAGAGCCGCCACAAGGCGTGGGTGTTCCTGCACAAATTCAGTTATCGGTTCTAACGCTCCGATGCCGAATTTTTTAAGATTATCGAGTGCCGGCGACAGGCTCTCGCCGATAGCAATCTTCAGATTATCAATAGATGACTGAAATCTGGCATTGGTCATGACGGCCGTGTCCGCCATGATCTCAAAAGCCTTATCTGTTGCTCCTGCATTATTCTGCATGATCGACAGAGTTTTGTTGAATTCATCGGCTCCCTGATTGGCGATCGCCAACGCACCTTTACCGGCACGGACATTCCCCCACAGATTGGCAAAGGCCTCACTGTCCCCGTCCACATATTCATTGAGGAGCTGCATGATATCACCAAGGGTTCTTCCGTCAGCCATCAACCCGCCGAATGTTGTGCCGGTCTCCTCCTGAAGGATCTTTGCAACGGCGCTTCCGCCATCGGCCAGTTCATTCAGCATACCGTTCAGATAGGTTGTCGCATTTGCAGTGTTGATACCCTGTTTCGTCAGGATGACATAGGAACTCGACAACTGATCCAGAGAGACATTGTACGCGCTCGCTGTCGGAATGATCTGGCCAAGAGACTGTGCCAGTTCGTCAACGGTCGTTTTGCCGAGATTCTGAGTGGTGACCAGATCATCAGCAATATGTGCGGCTGTGTTGGCCTCCTTGCCATACGCATTGATTGCCGTGGTGAGCACATCGACCGCCGTTGTGGTCTCTGTAAAGCCTGCACGGGCAAGCTTTGCCGCGTCCGCAACAAATCCCACCGCTTCTGACGCATCCACGGACGCGGAGATGGCTTGATAACATGCTTCAGCGATTTCATTGGCGCCATAACCCATATCGGAACCCACCTGCCGGATCTGCTCCGACATATCGGCAAGTTCGCCACCGGATACCTGCGCGATTGACTGCACTTTTGCTATGGAGGCTTCGAATTGCTCCGCTACCTCAGTGCATTCCATCAGGTTTTCAAGTAATTCCTTCGCACCTTCACTGATCTTTTCATAGATGATACTATCCGTAATGCTTTTCAGTTGATCATTCAGTTTCTTTGTCTGTTCACCCGCAACATCTGTCTTTTGTCCGTATTCATTGATGGATTTCGCGAGTTTGTCAGTATTCCCCTCGGCTTCATTTAGATAACTGTTCGTTTTATCCAGTTCGGATGCATACCTTATCTGCTCGGCGGTCGCATTGTTCAAAGATGCTTCCACCTTGTTTTCTTCTATGATCGTCCTCGAGAGCTCATCATTAGCCGTTTTTAATCCAGACTGCAGTCTATCCACTACCTTCTGCTGCTCTTCGATAGCCTTATCTGTTGCCGCAGTCGATGATTTCATCTGATCCAAAGAAGCACTGGCAAACGCAAGCTTGTTTTTATAGTCTTCTACCTTTGCAGAAGCCGATGATTCTTTCTGCTGCAATTCTTCCAGGCGTTTGGCGTAAAGCGCAACTTTCTTCCCAGCTTCGTCATATTGTTTGGACAGAATCTCGCTCTTTTTTGCCAAAGCCTGAGCGCTATTCTGCGAGGATTTGAACTGCTCTGACGTAAGCTTCATCTCCGAATTGAGAGCTTTCAGGCTTGAATTTATCTGCTTCAATCCCTGTTCATATTCTGCCCTTCCGTCCAAAACCAATCGTGCGCCTATTGTACCCGCCATATCATTTACTCTCTTTCGTTTTTTATGCAACAAAAAAGCCCATCCTTTCGGACGAGCTTTCAATCAACAAAACTCTGTTTATTCAGAATATCTTTCCATGCTGTCTGTCTCTCTGCAGATACCATAGGGCGATCCAGAAAAAAATAACGCTAATAAACATAACGAAAAGCCCCCATAAAATACAAGCAACGTCTATCTTCTCGCCACACCCCATAAAAATAATAATGAACAACCCTATAATTACGAAAAGAAGTCCCATTCCAATACACATGAATTGCTTCACGCTTCGATCAAATTCCCCCCCTTTTCTATCAGGTCTCTCCATATACGTCAACATCTCCTGCCTCCTTTCTCCCCCACTTCAAATATACTACTTCAGGGCTTCCGGCGCAAGAGTTTTTCACAGATCCAGCATGGAAACAACCGGCTGCATCTCCAGTTGTTTCTGCTTGTATTCATCCTCAACATCCTTGTACAGGAGCTGCTTCGTTTCAAAATTATAGATTTCTTTGAAAGCCTGGAACTGATCCCTCCACTGGCCGAGTGTCATCCGTTCCAGTGTTTTCTGATCGATCAGAAGTCTCGTCCTCCCGATCAGATAGATCCAGTCAAAATCAAAGGTTATGTGTTCCTCTTCGTCTTCGCTGTCGTTGACTTCGATTTTTTTTTAACGACAAGACAGCGGTCAAAAGCTCTGTGAAGAGCATTTGACAATTCCACCAGGGAGCCGGACCACGACCTGGCCAGATATGATTCCGACACACTCTCAGGATCCGTTCCGTTCTGCTCTGCTTCTATCAACAGGCCCTCATTGATCATCAATGCAAGGCCGCGAATCATCGTTTTTATGTTGTACTGGCCGAACGCCAGACTGATCCGACCATTCTCGTCATGAACCGGATCACCGTTTTCGTCTCTCTGTACTTCCGCTCCCAGGATTTCTCTCTCGAACTGGCTGATGCTCTCTTTTTCCTGTATCTGCTCCAATACATAGAGATCGCAATACAGCGGGTATTCCTCATTTTCGTTGATCCGAATACGGTCAATCTCGATCTTTCTCATGTCTTCTCCCGAACAGGTGCCACCGGCAGGAGTTCTCTCCCACCGGTGGCGGAATAGGTCTTGTTGTGAAGCTCTGTTCAGCTTCTTACGTAATACGTCTTCTCGCTGTCAACTTCGGTGTCCTCAGACAGCGTGTATACGTAGGAGCCGGCGGACCCGCTTCTCTCGTACCAGCCCTCTTCGGAAGGGTTCTCGGTACCGACAGGCGTTACCGGCGTATAGGTATACTCATCCGGAATATTCAGAATACTCCGAACGCAATCCTCGGCAGCTTCGGCCGTATCATAGACCTCGGTGATCTTCCAGCGACCGTCTTCATCCGTGATCGCGCGCCCTTCGATCGTCGGCGTGGAGAACTGCAGCTGTTCTCCCTTGGTGGTCAGTGACTGCTGGGATTCTGTGAACTTCGCGCAGGTGATGACAGAAGCAACATACTTCGTCTCACCGGAAACCTGCTCAACCGCCACAAATCCGACACCGACCTCATTGGCCTCATCCGTGGCCTTATAGATCACGCGGTTGTGATTGGCCGTGTCGACGGTGTGCCCGAATACCGTGCTCGCCGCCTGAATCGGAGTGCCTGCCGTTCCGAGCTGGACCGTTGCATTCGTGAAAGACTTCGCGTATTCCTCCTGCGTATCATCCGCATAGAGGGAAGCTTCCGCATAGTTGGGCGTCACATTGACGCTCACCGCCTTGGAATACTTGTAGCCGTCGGAATAGCTCTTCGTGCTACGATTGTACTTTGCGATATAAGGATACCGCAGACCGATAAAAGCCATCTCTTTTACCTCTCTTTCGTGATGGATACCGTAAAAACGGTATGTCGTTTGGTAACTTCCAGATTACTCTTTGACACCCAGGTGTCGATCCAGCTCCCAATGCTCTGGACTTCTCCCAGCGTCTCCAGGTAATCACGGATTTTGTGCTTCAATTCCATGAAATCCTCGGCCGGAGGTGTGTACAGATTGACCGACAGCTCTGCCCGATCATCAAGGACACCGTCATCTCCCCAATATGCAGGACGTTCCGTCATGGAGTAGACAATATAGCTGTCAGCGTTTCCGGTATACAGATCCGGCTCCACCTCCAGCCCTGTCACGTTTTCCAATTCCTGGATCTCCGGGTTGATGTTCATGATCTTGCTCCTGTAAGTTCCTCATATTTCTTCTGCATGCGTTCCAGAGCAGCACCCTCGCATCCTCTGACCGCCTGCTCCCGCCACGGCTTTGCAGGTTGCCTCCCCGCGACGCCATACTCCAGCCATACGGCCTTCAGACCATTGCTCACCGGATACTTCCGTGACGACTTCCCGCCTTTCCCGTCTCCGCCATAGTAGGAGTTTTTACTGGATCCTCTCGGTGTCACATTGACGATGCAGGCATCTGTTTTTGTGAGCTTTGGCTTGCTCGCCTTGACTGAATTCACCAGATCGGAATCTCCCGGATGCCCAATGACAGAACGGATCGCCGTTTTTGTACTCTCCTCAAGAAGTGGTGCCACTTCTTCCAGCATCTGCGGAGCGAGTGTCTCAAAGTTCATCTCGAAGAGTCTGTTCATGCCGCTCGTGTCAAATTCCACAGCAAAACTCATGACATCACCTCCACGCCGTCGATCTTGACCGTCTCATTCCTGAACTGGACGTTATCCACATTGGTGATCGTGAATACCCTGCTGCCGAACATGAGTCGATAACGCTTCGGCGTCACCTCATCAAGAAACGGATGCCACCTCATGGTGAACCGTACAACAGAGTCCATCTGCACCTGCGCGGCCGTCCACCGTTCCGTCCCGGAGAGCTTGTTCACATAAGCATAATTGGTATAATAATCCTCCCAGGTATCCTCTTCCCGGAAACCGTTCGGATTTTTCCCGCCCTGGACCAGTCTCTGTATGGTTATGGACTCACGATAGACACCGGCATTCACAGCATTCCCCCTTTGGGTACGATGTTGAAATCATGGAGCGACAGGATTGATTGTGCGATCGGATTGATCTTGTCCACATCCACCGTCATCTGCCTGTTGTCGTACATATACGCCACACAGGCCAGAAAAACATAGGTCAGATCCTCGTAATCGTCGAGTTTTCTCCCGTTCTCGTCCTCTGTGTCAACCCCGCGGATTCCGGTATGATCCTCGATGAAGCGGATCGCCGCGTCTTTCAGGATGAGGATGATCTCCTTCTCACTTTGACTTAGCGCCTCTTCGTTTTCCCGCAGCTGCTGACACAGGAGCTCCATCGTCACTTCGCTGATCTTCATTTTTCACCTCTTCCGCAAACCCCGCCTGCAGGAGATCCGCAGCGAGTTCCTCGGGGCAGGAGAATTCCCGCCCCGGAGCTGCTGAAAGGCCGACACAGGCGAAGCTGACAAGCGCTTTCAGCTTCATCATGTCACACCTCCTCTTACAGGGATGCGACCATCTTCAGACCGGCAACAGCCTGCTGATTCTGGATCTTGCAATCAAAATCCATCCAGGCGACAACACCGAGCGCATGCTGGGTTGCATACTTTTCGGTGAGCAGCTGCACGGAGTCTTCGACGATCTTGGCGGCCAGCGCCTGGCCGAAGTCACCGTAGAAGATGACATTCTTGCCGGAGGCGATCTGCGGCATCTGATCAGAGGTGTATACCGGCTTTCCGAGCAGGCTCACGCCGAAATCCTTGCTGATGTCATCAAGGACATAATAACGATTCTCTCCGTCCTTGAGGTGACGGACAACATCGAGGGTGGTCGGGTGCATGACCCAGTACGCACTCTGCTGGAATGGAGTCTTGAGCGCATCCTTCAGAGAGATCAGCGCATCCATCGAGATTGCGGACGTGGATCCGGCAGCGACAAGCTGCTCGATATTGGACAGACCGGTGATCTTTGCAGGCGTGCTGTCAACAGCAGGCGTGCCGATCAGAGTCTCCTTATCGGCAAACACAGCTGCCGCCTGCGCGATCTTCTCGATCACAAAACCGGTCAGATCGAGATCGGTGCAGTTGAGCAGGCTGCGGGAGATCTTGGCCAGCACACCGGCGAGATAATCACTCAGGGTGACGGTCAGGAGCTTTGTACTCTTTGCTTCCAGATCCGTGAACTCATCCGCATAGGCAACCGTCAGATTGTCATTCTGTGTGTCCACGTAGGGAATCGCAACATTGCCCTTGATGTTGAACTTCTCAGCGGAGCCGAATACCGGAGAGATGTCGGCGACCCGGTCGATGATCTTCTTCGCGATCGTGGTCGGGATCACCGCGCCGTTATCGGTCTTGGTGATGTTAGAGTCAGCCCTCTGGCGGATGATGTTCGCAAAGGCGCGAACCTCGACATCCTCCACCTGCTCCTGCTCGGGAGCAGCAGCCTTTTCGCTCAGCGCACGCATCTCCTCGGCGGCCGCGACCGTCGCATCGATCCGCTTCACCTCGGCCGTCCGGTCATTGAATTCCTTCTGCTCGGCCTCCGTGAACGCTCTGTTCTCCCTGGCGATGTTCTCGGTGAGCTCGTTCATCTCTTCGATGAGCTTCGCCCGCTTCTCCATCAGTTCCTTCTTTTCTTTCATTTTGTGTACCCTCCCTTTTGATGAGATGAATTAACGGGCATTGCTGCCCAGTTTCAACAGATTGATCGTATTCCGGTAGACGGAATAATCCTGTAACGGCTCTTCCGAATCACCTGATGTCTGCTTCGGTGCTTCATTCGGTTCCTTTGCGCGCACTTCTCCCTCTTTCGGTTTCGCATCAGGTTTTTCCTGTTCCGGCAGATCTTCGTCGTAATCGACCCGATCATCCATTGCCCGGACATAAACCATCGCGCCGTCCTCCTCCGCTCTGGCATGGATCGATGTACCCGCGTAAGCCGGTATCATCTGGTCATCAATGACAGAAACCTCGATCAGTTCCAACTCTGTGACCTTACGTCGGTTTACGCCACCCGAGTACTCTTCCCTGTAGTCCAGATCGCGGAATCCAAAGGACCACCCGCGCAGCCGCTTCTCTTTTGCCGCCAGGATCGTATCCGGATCCGTAACCTGTGCGAGCGCATGAAGTCCGATAGTATCCTCCTCCAACACCAGATTTGTGTCGGTACCGCCGATCACATGCTTTGCATCATGATTGAGGAGCATGCCGATCTCCCGCTCCTCCTCCTTTGCACGATTCAGTGCATTGGCAAAGGTGCCAGGCTGGATCTGCTCGACGAACGGATATCCGTATTCATCTGTCAGCGTCCGGCTGTCACGACCCACCGCATTGACATAGCCCTCAATCTCGACGGAATCAGCTCTGATTGTCACTTTCATTCTGTTTTTCCTCCTCTCCTCCTTCCGGTGCCGCATCCGGCGACCACGCAGGGTATTTTGACGGGTTTTTGATATTTGCCCATTGATTCATGTTCGGGATGAAGATATCTCCCGATTCCGGATCATACAGGACATCATTAAGCCCGAGCATGAAGAACGGGATATCAATATCCGGCAGGTTCTCCATTGCCCGGATCTCACTGATCTGCAGAAAGCGGTTCTTGTATCCGATCGCATACGCTTCATAGCGCGTCTTTATATCAGCCCTGGTCAGTTCCGTGACATCGTAATCAAAATACAGGTCCTTTTTTTCGTTTTCCAGGAGAAGATCACGATTGGCGGCCTCCACAAATTCCTCGGCTATCGGAATTATGCAATACTGGATGAATTGCCGGACTTCCTCCGCCGTCGCGCTGCCTGTCAGGATTCCCGGAGGCATCCCGAAGAGCTTGCAGATCTCCGTGGCGTTGAGCTTCTTATTCTCGTTCAGCTGCATCTCCACGGAGGAATTGGAGCTCTCATGGAACTTCACTCCGTTGTTCAGGACGACCGCATTTTCCGTGTCGTCGGAATACATCTGGTTGAAGCCTTCCTTCAGTTCGTTGATCGCGTCTTTGTCCAGCTTCCTCTCAGATTCGAGGAAACCCTTCTTATTTCCTCCGCGGCCGATCAGCTTACGCTCGAATTTCTGACTTGCATAGACCACACCCAGCGCTTCATTGGCTTCCGATACGATTGATTTTCCGGAATACCCGTTTTTTGTGCGTCTGACGAGTTTCAGAAACTGATATCCCTCATACTCGCGTCCCTGTACGCTGATCTTGTAATCCTTGAAGATTGGATCCGTGCCGTCCCTGAACGCGATCTTGTTCGCATCCACATAATTGAGCGAGAGAAAACGGTTTCCCTGCTTGTTGATGAACGCATACCCTCCTGTGTTGGTCAGATAATCGTAGATCATTGCGCGTTTGAAGCCGACTCCGTCGAAATTATCCCCCGTCTCCCTGTTGAGCAGCCGGACCCTGTCATCATCCGGCAGTTCCTCCACACCATTCTCCGTCTTCCTGTACAGTTTGATCGGAATTATAGCCATCGTATCGCAGATCTTATTCACGCACCCGGCAAACGTAGGAACACCCATTGCTTCTTCACGTGTGATTTCGCCTCTCTTGAGAAACGCTTTCAGCAATACCGCATCAAAATCCACAGAATTATCCGGTATACCAGCCCTTTCGAGCATTTCACCTGACTGTGTGATAAGATCCGTCATGCTTTTCTTTTTTCTGTCAAAAAGTCCCATCTTACTCCCTCATAGCACCTGTACGGTGAAGTCTGAACTTCCATACAGCATATCCTGTTGCATCAGATACAGCGCGTTGATCAGTGCCACCACCATATCCACCTTGCCACTGGACTTTTTCTTGTTGACGTATTTATTGAGGTTCGTGTCCTCTGTACACCTGGCATTCTCAAAATTGATCTCCAGCAGCCGGTTCTCATCGTAATGAAAATGCCCGCCGAGGATTGCCTCTTTCAGGAGCTTTGTCGGGGCATGAAGCACCGAACTGTGCTGCTTGATCTCCACGCACTCGATGGCCTCCGCTTCCAGTTTCTGGATAGTTGATATCGCGTTATAGCGGTCATATCCGACCTGCTGGAGCTCCACGCCAAATTGCTCCTCAAGACCGATGATCCTGCGCTCTACTTCGTCATATCCGATTGTCAGATCTCCGCAGGAAACGCAATACCCTCTGGCAATCATCTTCTTATAGTCCAGTTTTTCCCTTGCGGACTTTTCTTCGATCCGGTCCGCCGGGATAAATCCGAGCACTCTGGCATATATTTCCTCTCCGTCACATGAAACCATCGCAACAGCCGTATTATCATCCGTCTGCGAGAGGTCAAGGCCAACCCAGACACGCCGGCCGGTCCACCATTCCGGCTCATTCGGCCTGCTACCTTTCTTGACCTTCTGGATGTCCACATATCCCTCGGTTCCGAGGCTCTTATAGAGGATGTTGCAATGCTTACAGAGGAAGTTTTCCCTCTTGTTTTCGTAAACGACCGCGATACCGCGCTTTTTTCGGAGATCCTCCATGATGTATTCATGTGTCACCGCCACCGGATTGGCCTGATATAATACGCGATCATCCGTCTTCCATATATCTCCCTGCTGTAAAGCATTGTCCGGCTCGTACAACAGGGAAAACCGGCGTTTATCCGCCACTTCCAGCCCATCCAGCAGGCGCTTCGATATATCGATCTCCGTCACCAGCGCATTGTTATCATTCGGGTACTGGGTGCTGATAACGATTCCCAGCTTATTGATCAGCGTTATCTGTGATGACCTCATGGCTTCAAGCGGGTAATCATCCATGTTTCCGGCTTCATCCGCCAGAAAAGCATTGGCCATCACGGAATCCATGCTGTCTTCCGAGTATGCCAACGGCGTATACTCGTTTTCATTGAGCAGGCATCGAACCTGTGAGTGCAGGTTCTTAAATGCCGGCTCTTCTTCATCCGACAGATCCGGAGAGACCTTGATGATCTTCCGGATCGCCATTTTTAATTCGGATGAAGCTCTCAAGTCCGGCGCTACTGAAAAGAACCGGGAAAAATCCGGTTCTGTCAGCAGGAGGAGGATGAAGATCACACCGCTGTTAAAGGTCTTGAAGTTCTTTCTGGCAATTTCAAGCAAGACTGTCTGATAGTATCGGGTCGGCAGCTGCTCTCCTTTGACCATCGTGCAGAGCGCTGCCGTGATCATCAGCCAGGCATATGGCTCGAGTCCCTCATATATTGTGCAATGCAGATCCGGATGGATCATCAGCTTCAACAGCCGTTCCATCCTGTCCACGGCATCATCATTGATCTCTGCATCCGGATCCAGACCGTCCGCGATCCGGATCCAGTCGTCACATTGCCGTCTCACATACAACGGAGCCTGATCCTTATTCTCCAGACACCATGCCGCGTATCTGTATGCTTTATGGTCATGCTCCATGCAGCGCCTCCTTTAATTTGCTGCCCGTCTTATCCGGCTTCTTCGGGATACTCCGAAGCGCCGAGGATATGGTCATACCATTCTCCCGCTCAATCGACATCCGGAGCTTTCGTTTCTGGTCGATCCGGCGATCAATATTATCGAGACGTTTCCGCATCGATGTGATCAGCTCATAGTATTTCTGCGGATCCTCAAAATCTTCCTCCCGTTCTTTCAGCTGTTCGATCTCCTCCCGCTGTTCTTCCGCCTCCCGGTTCAGATGCTGGATCTCGGCCCCCAGCTCACAATAGGTATTGATCGTGCCGCTGTACAGATCATCATCCTTTCCGATCGCCCTGAGAAGTTTTCTCACCCTCGTGTATTCCCTGTGTGCCGCCGGATCAGACTTTACACCGGCGCTCTCCTTGAGCTTGGCTCCGGTGAGCAGCTTTTCCTCTGCTTTTTCTCTGGCGGCCAGTTCCTTCTTGGTTCGGTGGGAGCGTCCCTCCATTTTGATGATCTTTACTGTTTTTGCCGGTCTCCCCATTTCTCTCCCCTCAGAAAAACAAAATCTCATTTTGGGAATTTTTTATCTCTGTCGGGCGGCTGTCGGTGGATTTTTCGTCAGAAAAAAGCCACCGTCAAACACCCGGGGGGATTCCAGCGGAGCATCGGTCCTCCTGTTCTTTTGCGATCTCCATCAACAGCCCCCTGTCTATTTCATTCTTCTCTGCCATCTCGTGGTGTACACTACAGACTGTGAGCAGATTGTCATTGTCATATGCTCGTTCGCTGTCCTCTTCCAATGGCACGATATGATGAACAGACAGCCCCTCGTATTCCACTGGCCGGGCGGTTCCAGGGAGACGTCGGATACAGCATTGACAGATATGATGATCTCTGTCTCTGATCTCCTGCCTCTTTCTCTTCCACCTGGAGGATCCCCGGATCCGGGATTGCAGGGTGTCATTGTCCTTGTATTTTCCCGCCGGTCTCTTGTCGCATATGAAGCCTGCCGGATGAATACGCCCGCAGTATGGGCATGATCTCAATCTCATCTCTGGCCGTCTGCCGCCTTTCCCGCATTGCGTCTGATGATCCGATGGTCATCCGTCACGCCTGAACCCATACAAAAAGAGCCTTACGCTTTCGCGCTCGGCTCCTTCGTTTCAATCCAGTTTATGTTATATCACAGAAAAAAGTATAATTGTGTATAATGTTGGATCAAATGCCTTTTATCTTTTTCATTTCGATCAATGCCTTTCCATGAAGCTGCTTAATTCGTGCTTCGCTATAATCCATCTCATCCGCCACATCGCACCAGCGCATCAACTTCCCGTTCTTCTGGAGTGTCAGATAGTATAGTTCCAGCACCTGTCTACATAGAGAATCGTCCACCCTCGCGATCATGGCGGCCGCCTCCGCTTTTCGGGCATCAAGTGCGCGTACCTGTATCTCAATCTCCTTTTCCAGTACGCAGATCTCCGCCGCACTCGCCATACTGTCTTTTGGTGACGTCTGCACTTTTGGCAGATCATATCGGATCCCCGGAGGGAATATCTGGAGCCTCGCCTCTCTCAGCATCCGCTCAAGTGTCCGGAGCTCCCTCTGCTCTTCCCTGATCTTTCGCAGATATGCTTTTACCGGTTGCATTACGCCTCCTCCCTGTTAACGCTTATCCATTCGATCATCGCTCTTCCTTTCCGTATACCTCTCCAGTAAATCGACCAGTAGCAACAACGGAATTGTCGCCAGCTGAACCACAAACGGAAACAACACAAGCGCGGCGATATAGGCGATGATCTCAAGAGTTGTCATTGTCAGCCACCTTCGCGTTTATGGTTTCATACATAACCGCTTGCCGCTCTTCTTCCGTGTAATGATCGCAACAAACTGGATCCGGATCGTCCTTTGTTCCGGCATGACCGTCCTCAAGGTAGATTGTTTTCTTCCCCTGAATCGCGGGCAAGCACCATATCTCGCCGTTAGCGTTTACGGCATTGTTTGTGCATTTATGACAATCAACTCTGTATGTGGTCACTGTCGCTCTCCATGTTCGTCTTCAACATCCTCTTCCGGTTCAAAGTCCCGCTCACGTTCGGCGTCCAGCTCTTCCCGATTTTCGCGATTGGCGTAGAACCTGTATTCGTCCTCGTCGATGATTCCGTGCTTGTATTCGGCTATGTAGCTCATTCGTCCTCACCCCTCAGTTCTTTCAGGATCGTCCTTAGGATCTCGTCTTCATTCGCTTTCCTGTGCTTTTCATCTGTTCCCCACGTCTTGACCCACATCGCGCCCGAAATAATTGCACACAGGAACAGGATCGCACAGATTATGATTATCTCAGTTGTGGTCATTCCGTACCTCCCGCCTTTATGAATAAGCCTTCACATCTTCGGCCGGTCTCTCCCTGTTCGGACATGTCTCACAGGCGCCGTTCGGGATCTCGTTCGGATGCTTCCAGCACCACATCCGCCAGTGCCAGTATCGGTATCATCGCGATCCCCACGATTACCGGGGACAGTACCCAAAACAGAATATAGGCGATGGCTTCAAGTGTCATTCCCCGTCCTCGCTTTCCCTCACCGCATCGTGCTCATCTGCTCATCCCTTTCAGTTAAACGGCAGTTCGTCTTCCATGCCTTCCGGGATGTTCATGAAGTCATCACCCTGCTGCCCGGATCCGGCATCCTGCTGCCTTGCAGCGTTCTGCTGCCCATCGGCATCCTTTCTGGATTCCGCAAACTCCTGTTCTTCGATCACCACATCCGTGGTGTAGATCTTCTGGCCGTCCCTGTTGGTGTAACTTCCGGTCTGGATCCGTCCAGTGATCGCGATCTTCATACCCTTGTGCAGATACTTCTCGGCAAATTCTGCGGCCTTGCCGAAAGCAACACAGGAGACGAAGTCCGCGAGGCGCTGTCCGTCCTTTGCTTTCACTCTTCGGTCAATGGCCAGGGTGTACCTGGCCATGGCTTTCTGTTCCTCTCCCTGCGAATACCTGACATCCGGATCATGTGCAAGTCTTCCCATCAGAATCACTTTATTCATCTTCTCCGTCCTCCTCATCGTTGATCTCGTCTTCCTCCCATCGCATTTTCAGAAGACGGGTCAACTCTTCCAGTTCTCCGTTCATCTTGTTCCATGCCTCGTTGCAGTTAAATGTTAGATCCGAGATATAGACATAGTTATGATTGCGCTCCACCTTTTCCAGCTTTTCCGCGTAATCCCTCAGATCCAGTGCCAGACGGTTGACTCTCTTAACGGCCTGCTCGATCTTGATCTCACGCACACCCTTCGGCAGTGATTCCTCCTTTGTCTCTTCCGGAACGATCTTCACGGTGCCGCCCTGGCTCTCCGGCGGATTCATCCCGTCCCGCACCTCGGCAGGCTTTCCCGGCTGGCAGGCGGTCGGCGCTGCTGCCTGTTCGACGTTCTCATCTGCTGCCTGATTCTGTGTCTTTTCTTCTTTTTCTGCCTTTTTCTCCTCTTTTTTAATTTGCGCCGGCGCAATTTTCACTTTTTTCTCGGACTTCTTCTCCGATTTCTTTGCCGGTTTCTCTTCCGGCTGTGCGACGGGCTTCTCTTCCTCCGGGAACTGCTGCCCGTAAATCTTCGACCAGATCCCCCGGATTTCCCCATCTGTGTCCGCCGGCACTTCCGGATCCTCATATCCCTCCGTCAGGGAAGAATAGCCTTCTCTCACATCCTTCCAGTACATCTCCGAGCTTGCATTCTCCCGGGTAGCCACAAATACCGGCAGATTGCTCTCCCCCTTAAAGGAGAGCATGAATCGCCCCGCTCCCGGGATCCGTGCCACCAGAATGGCAATTCCGGATGGAGCCAGTGCATCAAGGACGGCTTTTCTGTTGTCTTCTTCTCCCCATGTGAGACACCAGTCGATCCGGATCGCACGCAGGAAATCATGCGGGTTCTCTCTGAAGTATTCCCGGAAGAATCTCCGGATCATCGGTGTGTTCTCTTCCTCGGGAGTTTTTTCCTGCACCTCAGCCTGCTCGATTGCCGCCTCGATCGGTGTGATCTCTTCCTCCGCCTTGACCTCTGCCTTCAGCTCACGGATCTCCTCCCTTGTGATCTCCGGTGACAGGGCCTCATTGACATGATCCGGAAGGGAGAGCATCTCGGAAAGCTTGGAATATCCGAACTGCTGCCATTGATCCTGCAATCTGCCCTCGCCGTCTCCGAATCTCTCCGCGATCGAGATGAACCTGGACGTCTGATCAGGAGAGAGACCGTACTCGCTCTTTGCGAAGTCGCCCATCCCGGAATACCCTGACTCCTTCAGGATGTCCGTGTCCCTTGCCTGCATGAGAAGGTAGCCCACGCGGACCATATTGTCGGCCGCCGATGTGAGGGCCGTGTCCAGCTTCTCCTTGTACTGTTTGTAGTTGTTGACCTCTGTGCTCATGTACTTGAACATCATGCTGCTCCTTTCTCTGCCTTGGCCTTCTTTCCTGCCGCCTTCCTTTTCGCCAGTCCCTTGATGTATTTCTTCAGCCATGCGTCTACGGCTTTTTTGTTCGGCTTCTTGTCATAGGCCCCGTACCACTGGACGATCTCTTCTCCCCTGATCTCGACCGTTATGAACGGATCGTCCTTTTTCTTTGCGTCTCTCAGGAAGAGAATGAAGCTCCTCCCCATGTTGTGCGCGCTCAAGTAGATGTCTCCTCCCACGCAGTGATGCAGTACCCGACCTTCCTCGACGATCTCCGCCGCATCCTTCGCTGGCCTGATGATGTACCTGCCTGCTGCCGCTGAATATTTCTCTGACAGTTTCCGGTATTTTGTCTTGATCCTTGGGAATCTCTTCAGGACCTCTTTCTTCCGCCTGTCCATCTCTGCCTTTTGGGCCTGTAAAATCATCTCGTCTCGGCGTCTTCTGAAATCGGCAGGGTATAGGATGATGCTGTTTGTCATGTCATAGCCTTCGTCCGCTCTCATCCGGATGTAGTCAAAGTATTCTCTCCTCAGATCCGTGCGTCTGTTTCTCTCCTGCCAGGTGACCTCCTTTTCCGGCATCCACATCTTCTGCTTGACCATGTAGTTTTTCATGCGGACCGGAGACGTATACTTCAGCAGCTCCAGCGCCTTCTCCCAATCGGTCAGGTATGTGTTGCCCCTCAGCTTTTCAAGGATCGATATCTCCTCATCTGTCCAGTGCGCCCCGAACCTTCTCTCGAGCTGATACATCTGCAAGGCCTTCCTCTCGCCTTCGCGCTCTATCAGATCCTTCACTCTTGCCTTGTTTATCCTCAGCCGGTCTTCTATGGTCTTTCCTCTCGGGTTTGGATTGACCGGGATCTTCTGCACCAGGCAGTCCGCGTACTTTGTCAGCCCCATCTTGATGATCATCTCAAAGTCCGGATACCGGGCAGCTGCTATGTAATAATCAATAATCCCGCAGTCTTCCCTCCAGTGGTCCATGATCTCCGGCACCACGGGGACATATTTGAACATCCCTGTCTTCGCGATCTCCCTGCGCGTCCCCGGATGCACCAGGTAAAACCAGTTTTCTCCTGTTCCCCTCGTTATCCATCCACGCGGGAGGTTGTCATACCGCACTGGCTTTTTCCCTTTCTCGAGATATATGCGCTCGTCCTCCGTGCACCCGTAGTACGTTTCTGTGTCTGCGTGCGTGTTCTGGATCGTATAAAAGATCCTGAAAACGAAGCACTCATCGTCAATCTTCTGGCCGTAGCAGACCCTGTTGAACCTGTACTCGCCCCTTGTATGGCCCGCCGGTTTGTATACAGCCTTCGCCTTGCACTTCCTGCACACGGTTTCCCCGTCCCGCGCCGGCTTTTCGATATCGATCGCCGCATCCTCAAAAGGATCCCCGGTAGATGTCACCCGCAGGACATACCTTTCTCCGCACTCCGCGCAGTGGCACTCTGCGTAGTTGCCCTTGCGCCTGTAATAAATAAACTTGTTTCCGCGGAACTGTTTCCTCGCCCATGCTTCGATCCCCTTGACCGGCTTCAAGTCGATGTTGTTCATGCCAGCACCTCCATGATGAGCTTCACGAGGTCGCGATCCGTTCCACATGCGCAGCCCATGTTCCCGGCCTTGTTCTTCTTTGCCATGTCCTCGAGCTTCTTCCACACGTCATCGATGCGCTTTCCCTTGCCCATGACCTTCATGGCGTTCTCCGGTGCCGCCGCGATCATGCGTGCCACATCGTAGATGATCTTCCTGGGCTGCTCCGGGATCTTGCTTTCCTCTTCCTGCACCTTGATCCGGCCCATTGCTGCCATCGTCGGCGTGACATACAGCTCCACGCCATCCGCCACCGCGTCATCGATGTCCTGGATATCGAGGCCGTTCTCCTTGCACATGTCCTCGAGGCTTTCCCGGTCTCCCTCCTTCAGGAGGTTCTTTGCCAGCGTGTCCAGTTCCGTGTAGCTTCCCATTTCTCCGAACTTTTCAAACATGTCTCTTTCCTTTCCCCTCCGGTCCTTCCGGAGGCACTCACAGATAGTTCTTTCCGATCAGGTTCATCCATTCCGCCCTGCTGCCCCATCGCTTCTCAAATGCTTTCTGTGCGATCATATGGAGCTGCTGATCATAATTGTTCAGATCCGGCCGGTGGACATCCTCCGCCCCCAGTTCCCCGTGATGATGGAAGCAGAGGTATACCTTGAGCCCGTACTTCTCAGCAATCCTTCTGTTGGCTGTCCCGTGCTCCACGTGGTGCTCCGTGGTGAGCTTGCGGGCATGATCGTCATACAGGAGTTTGCACAGGTAACAGGTACCCTCATTCTTGTCATGCAGAATTGACTTCATCTCACGCCTCCGCCACGGCCGTTGCTTTGTCTTCCCTGGTGGCACGGATCGTCCCGTCCTTGGTCCTGACCATCTTGGCCGTGATAACCGTCTCTTCCCCTGCCTTTACTGTGATGCTCTTGATCTTCCCGCTTGCCACAGGCTCAATCGCATCGATCAGGATCTCCCCCATCGCCTGATGATCGGCCTCGAACAGTGCCTGGATCTGCAGTGACACCTCCTCCTTGGATGTCTCTATCTGCGTATAACGCTTTGCTCTCTCACAGGTGCATCCTCTTGTGGCCGCTTCGTTCACCATCTCCTCTTCCTGCTCCGGTGTCAGATTCTCAATCCTGTCATCCATCTCGACGATCTGTGACTGGCCGCAAAAGCGGCATACCCCCATCTTGTCCATTACTTCTCTCCTCCTTTCTTTGCCTCGTGTTCGATGATCTTCTTTCTGATCGCTTCCACCCCTTTCTGTGTGACCAGCGTCTTTGTGGTCACCATCACCTTTTCATGCCTCTCGTACTTCTGTTCGATGAGTTTGAACCACCCATACTCCATGTATTTCTGGTGCGGGACGTTGTACTCGTTGAGGATCCTCTGCTCCCGGAGGAAGCGGAACAGGTTGTTCTGACCGTATCCCCGGATCCCGAGCACCTTGGCCACCCGCTCCATGCTCATGGCACTCCCGGAATCCGCCACGGCATCATAGAACTCCGCCTTGGGCGTCATCGCCTCGATCTGCTCCTTCTGACTGTCGATGATGTTCTGTGCCACGATCAGCGCGTTGGCCACGATCTGTTCCGGAGACATGTTCTCCTGATCCCTGATATATCCCCTGTTCTTCCTGATCGAAGGCAGGACATCGGCGGTCACCCAGTGCTTGAAGCGTCTCGCCTTTTCCATCCTGCTGCCGAGGATCAGGGCATACATCCCGGATTCGTTGATCGCCATCACATTGCGGTTCTGGTGCCCGTCATAGATCTGCACCACCATCCGGTCTTCCTCATCCACATATCTGGCAATATCTCGACTACCGTTTTGGTACTCCAGGTTCCTGGCAATATCCTGACCGATGAACCACGGTGTCCCGTCTATCGTCAGACTGCGTATTGCCTGGAATTCCGGATTGTCATATTCCTGCAGCGCATCATAATTCATGATTTTGAAACCTCCGATCCCGATACTTCCCATAAACACCTCGTAAGACAGAGACGCCGTTTTCGTGATCCGCGTAAAATCGCCGTTTTTATTTTTCACGATTTCCGAGAACCCGCATAAACACCTCTTAAGACTAAACATCCGTTTTGGGAGAATCCCCGTTTTCTGCGGTTTCTGATTTTCTCGAAATGCCGGAATCGTTAATTTTACCTCGTAAGGCGCGGTTTATCTCTGAAAGAATCCAGGCTTTATACGGATTGCCGGCGCTTGGACGGGCATAAACGACAGAATTCCCTCGTAAGACGGACAGGCAGTTTTTCCAGAGGTGCGCATTTTTGACCTCGTCTCCCTTGGCCGTCCTCCATCCGTTCTCTTCCCACCGGCTCACCCAGCCGTTGTCCCAGAATGTGGGAAATGCTTTGGCCATATATGCCGGGTCCAAATGAATATGCACAAGACACTCCGTGTTCAGGTGGCCGAGGCTCTCCGCCACCGCCTCCAGTGCCAGGTCTCTGTCGATCGTGTTCTCCCGGATCCCGATGCCGCTCTTTGTACGCGGATCCGGCTCGCCGTTCTCCCGGATCGATTCCAGCACCCAGCCATAAGCTCCGTCCTGCTTCTTCGGCCCGTGTGCCGTGATGACGATATACAGGTTGATCTCCCTCATGGTCGTCTCCTTTTCCGGAACAATCCTCCGAGCCATCCTGCCGCCCTGCTGAATACGCTGGTAAATCTGTTCCCTTTGACCTGCTGCCGATCCGGCATCTTTCCATTTGCGCCGGCGCAATTTTCAGTTTTTCCTGTCACGATCAGACGGTAAAACCGGTAAGGTCTCCCGGTGATCCTCCCCACTCCCTGTCTCACGGTGCTCTTCTCGAGAATCGTCCCCTCGGGTGGCTCGATCTCCTTGCGGATGTCCTTCTCCCGGATCCGCTCGATGGTGATCTCCGGCTTCTTCAGGTTCCTGGAACACTCAAAGCACCTCTTCATTTCCTCCCCGGTTGTCCGCTCCGTCTTTTCCGCGTATTGCTTCACGAAGTAACTGGCGATGTCCTCATACTGTCCCTGCGTATACAGGGGCTTAACATCCACCACCCCCGGCCAGCATCTCTGCAAGGTCATGAGCGGCAGCTCCCCGGCATGGGACAGGATCATATGAATATGTCTGGATCCTCTCGGGCCGATCTCCACACAGTAGATGTATTTCAGCTCATACCCCAGACGGTCATATTCGTCCCTGAGTCTCCGGATCAGGAGTCTGGCCTCACGTTTCACATCCTCAAGCGTGTCCGGCGGCCTCCCCCTCTTTCCCCAGGAGAAAGTTGCCAGCGCATCCCGGCCATCCCGGAAGTTCTCATTCATGAGCCAGCGCAGGGTCTTCTTTCTCCTCTCGATGTATGCCCGCCTCACCTGCTCCGGAGTCCGCTTCTGTTTCCCCGCTCTCCGGTCATGGATCCCGATTCGGTTGCTGTAATACTCCTCCACCTCGACCATGTTCCCGGTCCGGATGGTCTTTCTGATGTATGACATATAGTGCTCCGTTGATTTGTTAATGCTCTTACAGCGCCTACAAAACGCAAAATCTTGTATTTTTTACTTGATTTTTCTCACGAAATGCACTATATTTAGATTGTCTGGATCAAATATAGTGCTTTCGGATCAGCGGCTCACCGGAGCCGCTTTTCTGTTGGCTGTCACTCCGACTCCGGATTCTCGCAGACTTCCTCGACGTCCGGATCATCGTCCAGCACGTCCACGATGTTCGACAGCACGTCAATCGTGTGTGCTCTCAAATACGACGGGACCACCGCAGGCTCGATCTGAAACTTCTGTGCGTACTCCGGATCCTTGCGGCACAAGTCCGCGATCAGTTCCTTTGCCTTCTTCACTACCCATCTCTCCCGCTTTGTCATTACTCCTCCTCTCCTTTCATGTCATTCAACAACTTCCCCATCAGCACGCCACCTGAAACGATGCACCATACACTTGCCATCAGCGCGATCTCCGGCCAATCCAGCCGTACATTCTGATACACCGCCCAGATCGCAAGGATCGTCCCCGCCGTGGTGGTCGCTCCGCACAAGGCCGCTCTTATCATCATGCCCTCCCTCCTACGCACTGCGCTTTTCTGTACTTCTCCAGCTCATCCGTATCAAACAGGATCGGGCAGTTAGGTTTGTTGCCGGTCTTCCACGCGATCTTCTGGTTCCGCTGCCGGAAGATCGCTAACAGGTACTCGCGCGGAAAGCCGAGCTTCTCCAGATCTCTGATCCGCATGACTTTATATGGATACTGCATCGCCGCCTCCTTTCTCCCTGATTCATCGCCATCAATGTTTTTGATTACATCTGTCAAGATGTAATCAAACGTGGTACCCGTAGGGTAGCACGTTGCGTGATTTATATTCACGTTTACGGGCAAAAAAATATCCGATCCCGCTCGTCATTAGATAAACTGAGCGTATCGGATAGTCCAACGATTTCTGATGCCTTAAATTCACCTTTGCCATCAAGCCTGTTATACAAGGTCTCCCTAAGCATTCCAGCCCTCTTCGCAATCGTTGTTATCGGCATCCCGCTTCTCTGCATCGCCTCTCTTAGTAATTTCGTGTTTGACATACCATCCTCCTTAATGTGAATTTGGTTCACGTGTTCATTATATCGAATCTATTTCCCATGTCAATAGATTTTCATAAGAATGTTGAAAATAATTCACATTTGCGTTATAATAGCGCTCGGGAGGATGGAGATATGCTTGCTCTATACGAAAACATCAAACGTCTGCGCCAGGAACACGGCATGACTCAGGAGGAACTGGCCAAAAAACTTGGCTATACCGACAGGAGTATTGTCGCAAAGATTGAGAGCGGCGCTGTTGACCTTTCAACATCCAGAATAATCGCTATCGCCAATGTTTTTGGCGTATCACCCACGCAGCTTATGGGATGGGCTGACGATTCTGATGCCCAACAAAACTCGTCGCACGAATACGTCTCCTCCTCCGGAGAGAAATACTATTTCTCTGACGAAGCAGCTGCGGTTGCTCAGGAAGTATATGAGGACTCCAGCCTCCGCATGCTGTTCGATGCTGCCAGAGATGCCAAACCGGAAGATCTGAAGATGGCCGCTGATATGCTCAAGCGGTTCAAGGGGACAAATCCCGATGGATGACATTTTCACATATCTTACACACCTCCCGCGCGGGATCCGTGAGATGATCGCCCCGTGCGAGAACGGTTATACGATCTATCTTGACGAATCGCTGGACGAGCAGGGCCGTCTGAGTGCATACACTCATGCGATCGGGCATATCGCGAACTCTGACTACGAGAAAAGCGATGTGCAGGAGATAGAATCCCGGGCGCACGGGATCGTCGCGCCTTGATGGCGGGTCAATGAGTGACCGAAAGTTACAAAAAGTAATATCTTTACAACATCCCCGGTATGGTGTATATTCATCTTGTGCGAAGCACAGGACAGTATGACGTTCCATATGCAAACGAAAAACCCCGGGGATGCGGCCTCGGGGTTTTTCTGTGCCGTTTTGGCGAGGTGGCTTAATCCTCAGGCTCGTCGCCGTTGTCATCCCCGTCGAGCCATTTGCAGACACAGTTTGCGGTTATGCCTGCCAGAACGGAGATCAGAAAGGACAGAATGACATCCATACGCATCACCCCCTCCGTGCCATAGTTTAGGAGTTCGGCGACGGAGATATTATAACAGGCTGATTGTTCCGACGCAAAAGAGATCTTGTAAAGCACAGATACGGAGAGAATCGATGGCCAAAGCGAAATACTCATACAATGAAAAGCGCGGCGCGTGGATCGCGTCCGTGTGGGATGGCACCTACGACGAGAAGGGCAGGAAACACCGGAAGCAGGTATCCTCAAAAAAGTCCTCCGGAGATCTGGAGAAGCAGATCGACGAGATCCGGCAGCGTGTCAAGGAACACGGTGCTCTGGATTTCTCCGACCAGTCCTTCTATGATTATGCGCTCCAGTGGTTATCCACGGCCAAAGCATCTCGTGAGCACAACACGCGCTTCATGTATGAGAACGCGATCCGTGTCCATCTATCATTCCTGGATAATATCCGCATATCGGATATCCGTCACTCACACTTCCAGCAGGCGATCAACAAGCAGCTGGAGCATCCGCGGACCTGTGAAATCGTCGCCCTGACATTCCGTCAGATCGTGAAGAGCGCCGTGCGCGATCACCTGCTGCCGCGCAGTGCCCTTGATGACATCCTGGCAGATATCTCCCTTCCCGCAAAGCAAAAGAAGGAAAAACGTACCCTGACGGATCTCGAAAAAGAATCCATCCGCAAAGCTGTTCTGGATGACAGGAAACTTGCTTTTCTCCTGATCCTCCTGTATTGCGGTCTGCGTCGCGAAGAGGCTCTTGCTCTGCGCGCAGATGACTTTGACTGGACGGAAAAGGTCGTCCGGATCCGTCGCGTGATCATCTACGAAGGGAATGAGCCTGTGCTGAAAAACTACCCGAAGTCCGCCAACGGTCTGCGGGACGTCCCGCTTCCCGACACGCTGATCGAGAAGATCAGGGATTATGTTGATCATACGCAGGGATTCCTGTTCCGTGGGAGAAATGCGCAGATGATGACTCTCTCCGCATACGTACGGATGTGGGACAGCATCGTGAACGCGTTGAATGTGGCTGCCGGATATAAACCTTTTGCGAAGAAGGAACGCCGCGAGAAACCGATACGCGGGCTCACAGCTCATATCTTCCGGCACAACTATTGCACAGAGTTATGCTATCAGGTCCCGAAGGGGATGCTGACAACAAAAAAGATTGCACAGATCCTCGGCGATGACGAGCAGATGGTCTTGAAGGTCTATAGTCATATTCTGGAAAACAAGGAAGATGCTGTCGGAGCAGTGAATGCCGCGTTCAGTGATTTCTGATAATTCGTTTTTACAGAAATGATTGCAAAATGATTGCATTAGCGCCTTCGAAAGCCGATATTATGTGCTTTGAATGCTTGACTTTTAATCAAGTTGTCGAGGGTTCGATTCCCTCGTGGCACATTTTTCGGTTCATCACCCTTCAAGAAACTTATACAGCAGTCTGTAGAGCTCTTCTGCTTCCTCCGCGGTAAGCGAAGAGCCTTTTTTTGCCATCCCGGCCGGGATATCCCTGCATTTTTCCTTCAGATCGTTCCCCTTCCGTGTGATGCTTATGACCGTGACCCTCTCATCTTCCCTGGAACGCTCCCTTGTCACATAGCCTTCCTTCTCCAGGTTCTTAAGAAGCGGCGTGAGCGTTCCGGCATCCAGATGCAGGATGCTGCCGAGCTGTCCCACATTGACGCTCTCCTTTTCCCACAGCACCATGAAGACGATGTACTGAGTGTATGTCAGTCCGAGCGGTTTCAGGTAAGGATGATATGCCGCCACGATCTTTCTGCCGCAGGCATACATCGGGAAGCATAACTGATTCTGCAGTAACAGCTGTTCATACTCCTGTGCCATGACATCCGCTCCTTACAGCAGCCCCTCGACGCATTGATCCACTTTTTCCATCTTCTCGGTGGGCTCAAAACGCGCGACCACATTGCCGTTTCTGTCCACGATGAACTTGGTGAAATTCCACTTGATCTCCGGATTGTTCTTGTAGTCCTTATCGATCTTCTTCAGCATCGCACTCATCGCAAGGGCCGCGGGACCTTTGCCGAAACCGCCGAATCCCTTCTGCTCCTTCAGATACCTAAACAGCGGGATCGCAGTCTCACCGTTCACATCCGCTTTCTTCATCTGGGGGAACTGCGTATGATATCTGAGCTGGCAGAACTCGTGGATCTCATCATCCGTCCCCGGCGTCTGCCCCGCGAACTGATTGCACGGGACATCAATGATCTCAAATCCCCTGTCATGATACTTCTCATACATCGCTTCCAGATCCTTGTAATGAGGGGTGAAGCCGCATCCTGTCGCAGTATTTACGATGAGGACGACTTTCCCTTCGAAATCCCTCATTGACACTTCTTCCCCTGATGCCGTCAATACACTCTGATCATAAAATCCCATGACACATACCTCCTTTTGAAAAAGTTGATTTGTTATGTTTGGTCATATTATATTTTGTCAAATGAATATTGTCAAGAAGTTTTTTCGTCTCTGTTTCCGGATCGCCGGCCCCGCACCTATTGCCAATCCGACGGCCATCTGTTATAATAATGCCTGTTATTTTTTAATCCGTGGGGGAGGATGCCGCAGAGACATGGGTTTGTTCCGCACGCTGAGAAAAAGAAGCATGATGGCAGGGGCTGTCCTGACGGCAGCTCTTATCGTGCTGTCCTCCGCGGAACGGGCATATGCGACCGCGGATACCATCGCGGCCATGCAGCAGCGGGAGGAGGAGACCCGGCGGACGATCTCCGATCTGGAGAAGCAGACCAAGGAGACCAAGGAAGCCATCAACGCCCTGCAGGGCCAGAAGGAAGAAACGGCCCGGAACGTCAGCTCTCTCGAGAACAAGAAGCATTCCCTGCAGAATACGATCGATGACTATACCGACGAACTCACGGACATCAGCGAACAGATCGCTTCTACGGAGAAAGCACTCGAGGAGGTGTCGACGCAGATCATCGAGTTGGACAGGCAGCTGCAGGAAGCCAGAAAAGAAGAAAAAGACCGCTACGAGGCGCTGAAGAAGCGGATGCAGATCACCTATGAGAGCGGCGGCATGGACGGCATGGCGAGAACCCTCTTCGAGGCGGATTCCGTGCAGGATCTGTTCACCAGGGCTGAGTATATCAAGGCCGTGGTGCGTTATGACTATCAGAAGATCAATGAATTCCGCATCCTGCAGTCGGACATCGAGGCCAAGAGCGAGGTCGTCCGGCAGAAGGAGGAGGAACTCGACGCCTATCAGACCGAACTGGATGAGAATTACGAAATGCTCGCGGATCTCACGGATTCCGTGATGGGTCAGCTCTCCACGACGAAGAGCAATATCAAATCCGAACGCGGCAAGCTCGCCGACTTCGATCAGAAGCTGAAGGAACTGGACGGCAAGATGAAGTCACTCGAATCCAAGGCGGCCGCCGCGCAGGCACAGCTGGCTCAGCAGATCGCCGAACGTCTCGAGATGACGCGGGAAGATACCTCCGGTTCCTATTCCGCCAGCGACGGAGAGATCCAGTGGCTGGCAGCCACGATCCAGGCGGAGGCCGACGGCGAATCCTACACCGGCAAGCTCGCCGTGGGCAGCGTCATCATGAACCGGGTCAAGAGCTCGGCCTTCCCCAACACCATCATCGGCGTCATCACCCAGAACATGCAGTTTGCCTCCTACCGTTCCGGCAAGGTGGAACTGATCATGTCCCGCGGCGCCAATACCACCTGTGTCCGTGCGGCGCAGGAGGTCCTGGCCGGTGCCCGTGTCGGCGACTACCTCTTCTTCATGACCAAGTACTACGCGGATTACTATAAGATCAGCGAATATACCATGATCGGCAACCACGCCTTCTTCTACCGCTGGAAGACCGGCGACAAGTCCGCGGAGGAAACCAGGCAGGAAGAGAACAAGGACAGCGGCTCCGATGAGAACACCGAAGAGAACGGCAACACGGAAGATACGGGCAACGACGGCGGTGACAGCGGAGAAAACAGTGAAGAAAACAGCAACGACGACGGCTCCGGAACGGAAAATACAGAGGAAACCTCCGGAGAAGGAGACGGCGGAGGAGAATAGCGGAAATCGAAATCGTCGGATTCGAACCGCGCCTCAAGGTCCCAAACCTAGCGTGCTACCATTACACCACGATCTCGAACAGAAAGATGATAGCACGAATACGTCTGTTTTTCCACCCTGCCCGGAAATACAGCTTTCAGAGCCTAATACCCCGCCTCCGCCAGCACCCGGTCGATCAGTTCCGCGTTCCGGATCGAAAAAGCCGGCGTGATATGGGGTTTTTCTTCGCCCAGGATACATCTGCCGAACTGTTCGACCTCCAGCGCGTAATTGTTCCTGACGCTGATATCCCTCTGCGTGGTCCCGTTTTCCGTTTCGATCAGGTACCTGACAATCCCGGCCTGGTTGTAGGGCACTTCCGAGCGGATGCTCCCTCTGCTCCCGTGGATATATAACCGGTCATATCTGGCATTGGTATCCTCGCCCAGAACCATCCCGACGTTAAAGGAGGCTCTCAGGCCGTCCACGAACCGGATCAGTCCGGCAGTCATGAAATCGACCCCCTCGTCCGAAAACTCGGCGCTTGCTTTGACAAACACGGGATCCTGACCGGTCAGGGACAGGATCATGGTGGTGCAGTAGCACCCCAGATCATACATGGCACCGCCGCCAAGCTCCTTATGGAGCCGGAAATCCTCCTTATACCCCTGCGTGATGAACGCGGTCTCGATATAGTCGACTTCTCCTATGACATGTCCTTCTACATCTTTCCGCAGACTTTCTACATAGGGACTGTGCAGATAGGCATAGGCCTCCATCAGATACACGCCGTTCTCTTCCGCGGTTTGAAACATCTCTTTTGCATCCGCGGCACACAGCGCCATCGGCTTCTCGCACAGGACATGCTTCCCCGCGCGGAGTGCGTTTTTCACCCATTCCAGATGCAGGTTGTTCGGCAGCGGGATGTACACCGCCTGCACATCCGGATCCTCCAGCAGTTCCCGGTAGCTGCCATAGGCCTTTTCAAAGCCATAGTCCGCGGCAAAGCGCTTCGCTTTTTCCGGGTCTCTCCCCGCTATGGCATACCGTTCACAGTTGCCGGCCTCCTTCATCCCGGGGATCATCCCCCACCTGGCGATGTTTGCGGTCCCCATGATCCCCCATCTCACTTTATTCATCCTGTCCCCCTTTCCATCTGCGGCGCAGCAGTTCCACTACCCTGTCATAGTTCTCCGGCACATGCGGAAATATACAGTCCACACAGCTCTTGATCCTGCGGCCGTCCTTTTCTTTCATCTGATAATTCCCCGGACAGTCCGTATCATACAGTGGACAATAGCAGAACAGACAGTTGATCTCCGTGTTGCCCTTATGACAAGGATAATACGCGCATTCCCTGTTTGCAAAGAATTTCTCACTGTTTTCCATCCGCAACCTCCTTTGCCGCCCTGACAAATCCCGTCAGGCATTCCGGACGGGAGCCGTAATACAGGTGCGGGAAGCCCCACATCCGCAGGTCATCGCAGATCATGCATCTGCGGCGTTCCCCGGTCCCCGGCTTCTCCGCGATACAATCTTCTCCCGGATAAGTCGTATCATAATAGTGAAACTCATGCCCTCTGGCCCCGGACAGATCTCCGCCAAAGGCGGACGGCCGATGCTCTCCATCCGCCACAAGCTGCAGATAGCCGAACCGCACCGGATGCCCGGTATCGGCACACTCCGCATCCACCGCTCCGACTAGCGCATAGGCTCTGCCCTGACGATCCCTGACGGAACGGTGCAGATACATGAAGCCGCCGCACTCCGCGATCGATGGGACCCCCGTGCGAAGTGCCTGCCGGATGGCATCCAGCATGGCGGTGTTGCCGGACAGTTCCTCCAGATGCAGCTCCGGATATCCTCCCCCGAGCAGGATCCCGGCGGTACCCTCCGGCAGTGCCCGGTCGCGGATCGGCGAGAAGTACCGGATCCTTGCGCCCAGGCGCTCCAGCAGTTCGATGTTCTCCCGGTAATAGAAGCAGAAGGCTTCATCCCTTGCGACCGCGATCACCGGCGCATCACCGGCATCATCACCCGTCCGCCCGGACAGCGACGGCACATCCGTCTCCCCGGCCGCGGCGATCTCACCGGCCTCCTCCATCAGCCGGAGGATTCCTTCCACATCGCAGGACTCTTCGATCACGCCGGCGAATCTCCCGATCTTCTCCCTGATATCGTCGATCTCCTCCGGCAGCTTCAGCCCGAGATGCCTGCTCTCAAAAGCCACGTCCTGCACTGTCGGGATACCGCCGAGGAGCCTTATCTCTCCGTACCCCGCAGCAGCCAGTTCTCTCTCCGCGACCGGGCGCAATTTCGCATAGAAGCCCGGAGAGATACGGTTTAACAGGATCCCGCGGATCAGATGCGCCTCATCATCCGCCAGGATCCCGACGATCGTTGAGAGCACGGTCCTCCCCACGCGGGAAGCGTCCACAACCAGCAGAACGGGCGTATCCGTCATCCCGGCGATCTCATGGCAGGAAGCCCGTTCATCCTCCACGGACAGCCCGTCGTAGATCCCCATGACACCCTCCAGCACGGCGCATGCTTCCTCCTGCGAAAAGAGGATCCGCCGCAGTCCGTCCGCATCCGAGAAGAAGGAATCCAGATTCCCGCTCACGATCCCCTGTACCTGCCGGTGGAACATCGGATCGATATAATCCGGTCCGCATTTATACGCGCGCGGCATCCTTCCGCGCCGCCTGAGGATTTCCAGAAGCGCGCAGGTCACCAGCGTCTTCCCGCTGCCGCTTGCCGGCGCGGCGACGAGCAGTCTGGGGATATGCTTTGTCTCTGCCGTTTTGTTCAACACACCGTCCTCTCAGATCGTGAAAGCGTAGATCATCACAGGATTCTGCGCCTGCATCATGTGATAGCCGCCGATCTCCTTCACCTGCGAACAGGCCAGCTGCACGATCTCCGCATCGGAAGCATCCGATTCCCTGATGAGCCGGCCGACCTCCTCTATCGTCTCCATGGTGACGGCATTGATCACGCAGCGGATCTTACGGTCTCCGGTTTTCAGTGCGTCCAGGATCTCCCGCAGATGACCGCCGCTCCCTCCGATAAAAACCCTGTCCGGCGTCTCCACACCGGAGAGCGCCTCCGGGGCTTCCCCGCAGATCACGGTCACATTGGACACCATCAGATGTTTCGCGTTCTCTTCGATCAGTCTGCAGGCATCGGGATCCCGTTCAAAGGTGTAGACCGTAAGGGACGGATCGAGTGACGCGATCTCCAGCGCGACACTGCCGGTCCCTCCGCCGATATCGTAGACCACATCCCCCTCCCTGAGATCCAGGCGGAGAATGCTCTCGTGCCGGATGCTTTCCTTGGTCATGGGGACCCGTTCCCTGATGAACGCCTCATCTCTGCGTACCGGCACGATCGGGCGTTTCTCCGCCGCTTCATTAACGATGAGAGCGGTCAGGCTCCCCTGCCCGTGATATCCTGCTGCCTCCGCGGGTTTCAGTTTTATGATCCGCTCCCCGGGACCGGTCAGATCGGCACCGATGAAGACCGTGCCATCGATCCCGGCGGTGTTCAGCATTTCTCCGATATCCCTGACATCCTCCTCTCCGGAGAGCAGCACATAAGTCTTGCGGTGATACCGCACCATGGTGAGCAGCCGGTTCATTGTCTTCCCGTTTTTCCTGCCGTGGATACTGATGATCTGCGCGTCGTCATAGCTTTCCGCCAGTCTCGCGGCAAGACAGGATACGGCAGAGATGCCCGGCAGGATCCGGATCTCCGCTTTCTCATCCCATGTACGCAGTGCCGCGACCATGCTCCTTGCGCCGCTGTAGGATCCGCTGTCGCCGGAAAACAGGATGACGGCCGACCGGATCCCGGGATCCTCCTCCAGCACGCGGATGATCTCCTCCGCCCGGTACATGGCATATTTGCGCCGCACGCACAGCGGGTCCGTGAGCCTTGCGGCGCCGAATACGGCATCCGCCCGCTCCAGCGCCGTTTTCACCTCGTCCGTGACCGTCTCCGGCGCTCCCGGTCCGTATCCCGCGAGCACGATCCGGCGCACGCCGCTCCCCGCGTATTCCCTGCCGGCGATCCTCCGGTAGGCTTCACCGACATCGACTCCCTCTTCCTGTACCGGGCGGCTGATCACATGGCACTGCACCCCCGCTTCCCGCGCGGCTTCAAGTTTCTCCGGAAATCCGCCTGCCGCGCCGCTCTCTTTTGTCACGAGATGCCGGATCGCATACTGTTCCAGGATCGCCCGGTTCATCGAAGCTGTAAAAGGTCCCTGCATGGCGATGATGTTCTTTGCCGCAAATCCCGCCTGCAGGCAGATCTCCAGACTCTCCCGCGACGGCAGGACGCGCACATACGTCCGTTCTCTCATCTCTTCCGGCGCGGACGCACAGTAGCTGCCGAGTTCCTTGCTCCCGGTGGTCAGCAGGATCCTCCCCTCCGTCCGGGCGAGCGCTTTTGCACAGGAGACCATATCGTCATACCGGATGATCTCCGCATCATCCGTCTCCTCCTGCGCGCGCAGGACACGCAGATAGCCGGTGCCCGCGTGCTCCGCCGCCGCGCGGATATTCTCCGTGGCCTCCCGGGCATAGGGATGCGTGGCGTCAACGACCAGATCGTCCGCCGAAAACGCGCGTTCCCGTAAAAAGCCCGTCATCTGCTCCCTGTCCATCCGGCCGATCCGGATCTCCGTGCAGGGATCCCGGCCCATCAGTTCGCCGCCGTAATCCGTTGCCACGCAGATCGTATGACGGATCCCGCTTTCTGCAAGCATACCGGAGAGCGTCCTGCCCTCCGTGGTCCCGGAAAAGATCACCAGTTTTTTCATGTTCCCGTATACCCTCTCGGTGTGAGCAGTCTGCCGTTCACGATCCGGGTCTGTGAATTCCCGATGTAGACCGTTGTCAGCATATCCGCGGGCATATTGCCCAGTTCTCCCAGCGTACAGGTCCTGTATTCCGTCCCGTCTCTCCCGATATTCCGCACCAGGCCGCAGCAGATATCCGGAGGCAGAACACGTAACAGAATCCCGCAGGCTCTCTTCAGATGATCGGGGCGTCCGTGACTCGCCGGATTGTAGAGCACGATGCACAGATCCCCCTGTGCGGCACAGAGCAGCCGCTTCTCAATGGTCTCCTGCGGTGTCAGCAGGTCACTCAAACTGATCACACAGAAGTCGTGCGACAACGGCGCCCCCAGCAGAGCCGCTCCGCTGAGTGCGGCGGTCACTCCGGGGATGATCTCCACGTCATCCACCCCTGCCCTTTGAGCCGCCTCCAGAAGCGGCGATGCCATGCCGTATACCCCCGCATCCCCGCTGCAGATGAGCGCCACCGTCTTCCCCTCCCGTGCCATCCGCACGCAGGCCTCACAGCGCTCCGTCTCGCCGCGCATCCCGGTGGTGTAGAATTCCTTCTCCGGATAGTCCTCTCTCACGAGATCGACATACAGGGTATACCCCGCGATCACATCACATCCCTCAAGGACTTCCCGGGCCCGGAGCGTCATCGTGTCCGCATCCCCGGGGCCGATCCCCACCACATAGATCTTTCCCATGATCACTCCTGTTCCCCTGTTTCTACAGGCGTCTCGCGATCGCGATCGTCATCCCGTCCGCCGCCTTCTTTTTCAGGATCAGTTCTGCGCGCCCGCCGGCTCCCATCACCGCGGACCTCTCACATACATTATCCACACCGACGGTCTGTTCCACAAATCCCGAAGGCGTGAACTCCCCCTCCGCCTTTGACAGCAGTCCCGCGTCAAAGGAGAGGACCGGGATCCGGTAGCGGTCCCTGAGCATAAGCAGCGCCTTTTCCCGCTCCTTGCGGTCGATCGTGCACAGCGCGTAGACATCCTCCGGTGTCAGGGAATTCTCCGCAAGGGTCTCCAGAAAGAACCGCTCCAGTTTTTCCGGATCCGTATCCCTCTTCATCCCCATCCCGACCGTGACGCGCTTCGGTCTTAAGAGCAGCGAATACTCCGCGTCCGTCTCATCGGCCACGATCACATCCACCGGTTCCTTCGGCGGATAGTCTTTGACGGAGATCGTGACGCTTTTCCCCTCGATCGCTTTCGCCGAGACCTTTTTGATCCCGGCGCGGTCTGCGATCGTAAGCCGCTGCTCCGCAGCAAAGGTGTCCGCCGAAAACGTGCCGTTGACATCCGTGGAAGTGGTGATCACCGGCACGGCCCCGATCAGCTCCGCCAGTGCTGCGGCCAGCTTGTTCGCGCCGCCGGCATGGCCGGACAGGATCGGGATGACGAAATTCCCACCGTCATCGATCACGATCACCGGACTGTCGGTCAGTTTATCCGCGGGCAGCCCTGTGAGGGCACGCACCGCGATCCCCGCCGCGCCGATAAAGATCAGCGCGTTTCCGGGGCTGAAATGCTCTTTTGCCCAGTTCTCCGCGGATCCGCCGGCACGCGGGAACCCGTTTTCCTCTTCGGCACCGTCATAGCAGCAATATCCGGTGACGGCTTCGATCCCGCGGGCAGCGCACGCATCGTTGATCTTCTTTATGAGTTCTCTCCCCCTGCGGGAAAAGCAGACTGCCAATTTCCTCATACACGCGCCTTCCGGTATTCCGTGGAATATGCCGGATCATACAGTTTTGACCTGTCATATCCCGTCATGCCCATCGCGTCCCCCACCAGCACGACCGCTGTCTTTGTGATATGATGCTCCGCCCCCGCCTGCGCGAGCGTGCCGACCGTGCAGGAGATCCGCTTCTCCTCCGGCCAGGTGGCCTTGTATACGATCATGGCCGGTGTCTCTTCCTCCAGTCCGCCGCGGATCAGTTCGCGCGACACATCCTCCAGCATCCCGGCGCTTAAGTAGATCGCCATGGAGGCCCGATGGGCCGCCAGCAGCGCCAGCTTCTCCTTCTCCGGGACAGCGGTCTTCCCCTCCATCCTGGTGATGATCAGGGTCTGTGTGACGCCCGGGAGCGTGAACTCGAGATCCGCCCCCGCCGCCGCGCCGAAGCAGGCACTGACGCCGGGGCAGGACTCGTAGCGGATCCCGTGTGCATCAAGGACATCCATCTGTTCCCGGACGGCACCGTAGAGACTCGGTTCGCCGGTATGGAGACGCACGACCTCTTTCCCTTCCCCGTCGGCCCGGATCATGAGCTCCGTGATCTCTTCGAGTGTCATGCGCGCGCTGTCACGGACCACGGCATCCTCCCGGGCATACGTAAGCAGTTTAGGATTGACGAGACTCCCGGCGTAGATGATGACATCCGCCTGCTCCAACAGCCGCATCCCCCGCACCGTGATGAGATCGACCGCTCCGGGTCCCGCACCGACAAAGGTGATCACCTGCCGCCTCCTTCCTGTATATGGGAGAGCGCCTCCGCGATCATCGCCGCGGCATTTGGTGTCTCTCCGAGCGCTCCGTAACCGTTGGAATAGATGATGCATGCCGTCTCAAGCCGGCCCGCCGCGCGCTTCTCCAGATAGTAACCGATCCGCCCGGTCAGATACGAAAAACAGGATCCCAGGATCCCCGCTTCCTGCCAGATCCCGCAGACCTCCTCCGTTGTCAATGCATCCAGCACCCGCCGGATCATCTCCGCGGAAGCCCCGGTCTTCGCAGCGGCGGCAGCCATCAGTTCCATGCGGCAGTCCGCCTCCCGGGAATGCGTGTTCATGATGCCTCCCGAGACCTTGACGAGTTTCCCCGCGTGTCCGCAGATGAGGATCCTGTGAAAGCCCGCCTCCGCCGCCATATCCACCGTATCCCCGATGTAGTTGGAGCATTTGACGGCGCGGTCCAGATCATATCCGTATCGCTCCCGCATGAATTCCAGCCCGTAGTTCCCCGGTGACACGACAGCGACGGGATCGCCCATGGCCTTTCTCTGCGCCAGCTCCACGCGGATCGTCTCGAGGATCGCCCGTGTACTCATCGGTTCCACGATCCCGGTCGTACCGATGATGGAGATGCCTCCCTCGATCCCCAGTCTCGGATTAAAGGTCTTCTCCGCGAGTCGCTCGCCGTCCGGGACGGTGATCTCCACCCGCAGGGCGCCTTCATGATCGAACAGATCCATGACCTCGCGCACCTCTTTTTCGATCATCTGCCGCGGCACGGAGTTGATCGCCGCATTGCCGACAGCCTGGTCGAGACCCGGCCTGGTCACGCGGCCGACGCCGCGGCCGCCCGTGATCACGACCTGTCCGGGATCCCCCTCTGTGAGGCTTACCTCGGCGCAGATCAGTGTCCCGTTCGTGATATCGGGATCATCCCCGGCATCCTTGCGTACGGCACAGCTGACCCTCTCCGGCAGGATGCGGATCTCCTCGAGAACCGGCGTGTACTTCACACCCGCCGGTGTATCGATCGTGATCGTTTCTTTTCTTTTCCCCGAGAGCAGCATGTATGCCGCGGCCTTGGCCGCCGCCGCACTGCAGCTCCCGGTGGTGAACCCGTTCCTCACGCTCCTTCTTCCCTCATGCCGTACAGCAGCGCATTGCAGATCGCCGCTGCCACGGTGCTGCCCCCCTTTCGTCCGCGATTGACGATATGGGGGATATCGCTTGATAAGATCAGTTCCTTGGCTGCTTCCACATTCACAAAGCCCACCGGCACCCCGATGACAAAGGACGGACGGCAGTTGTTCCGATCGGCCAGTTCCCGTAGTGTGATGAGCGCGGTCGGTGCGTTGCCGATGACACAGATCACCGGTTCCTCCCGTTTCATCGCACGCTCCATGGAGACGCTCGCCCGGGTGACGCCTCTGGCCGCCGCTTCCCGGGCCACCTCCTCATCCGCCATGAAACAGACTGCCCGGGAACCGTACTTTTCGAGCTCCCGTTTGTTGATCCCGGCGAGCGCCATGTTGGTATCCGTGACCAGGAGCGCACCCTTCCGGATCAGCCGTCTGCATTCCGCGGCGGCTCCCTCCGAAAAGCACAGCGTTTCCGCATAGTCAAAGTCCGCCGTGGTGTGGATGCACCTCCTGATGATATCCGCGTTCTCCGCGGGCAGACGGATGCCGCGCGCTGTCAGTTCCTCTTCGATGATCTCCATGCTCCTCTTTTCGATCTCAGCCGGAGCCACATATTCAATGTCCATGCATGACCTCTTTCAGGTTCTCCACAAACTCCTCGTTGGCGGCATGATCCCGCACGGCGATCCGGTAAAAGCCGGTGGAAAGACCGCAGAAATCCGAACAGTCGCGGATCAGGATGCCCCGCTCAAGCAACGGCCCGTACAGCTCCCCGGATGACTGAAAGAGGAGATAATGCGTATCACTCGGATAAACGCGGCAACCGAGCGATTCCAGAGCCGGAACGAGATATTCCTTTTCCGTCCGGATCATCTCCCATGCGTCCTCGCAGAAGGAGGATTTCCACAGGAGATCCGCCCCCGCCCGCATCACATGTTCCGCGACCGAGGAAACATTCCACTCGGGGAGCCGTGCGCGGATCCGTTCTACATTCTCCGCCGAGGAGACCGCGGCGCCCATGCGGATCCCGGGCAGCCCCAGCACCTTGGTAAAGGAACTGACCACGATCAGATTCCTGAATACACCGGTCAGCACGGCGGGATTATTCGCGCCCGCACGCCCCTGTGCCGAGAGCAGGTAGAAGCTCTGATCCAGAATGACGGCCGTCCCGTTGTCCCGCGCGACACGCAGGATCTGCCGCAGCAGCGCGGGGTCGATATTGCGGCCCGCCGGATTCCCGGGATCCGCGAGGAGGATCAGATCAAGATCCGAGGTCAGTGTGAGCAGCATCCGCTCTGCGGGCGCGAACTCCTCCTCTTCCCGCATCCGGTATTCTCTCACCTGGCAGCCCTGCAGGCTGTCCAGCACGTAACGGTAACCGGAGAAGCAGGGTTCGACGAGGAGCGCCTTTGCGGGATTCACTGCCTGAACAGCGGCCAGGAGCAGCTCCGATGCCCCGTTGCCCGCGATGACACAGGCAGGATCCACGCCCATCCCGGCCGCAAGCACCGACCTGAGTGCCTCCTGCTCCGGATCCGGATATGCTCCGGCCGCGGCGCATCCGGCCTGCATGGCATCCGACAGGACCGGCGGGACCGGCAGCGGGTTCAGGCTCACGGACAGATCGAGCCGGACTTTGTTTCTGTAGATATCTCCTCCATGGCGCATGATCATTCTCCCCCGTATCCCGCGGCAGAACGGATCGGACTGCCGTCCGGCATAATCATCCGAGTGCCGCGTACACAGCAACCATCAACAGTGCAAGGAGCAGCACCGCCACTCCTTCCGCAAGAAACATCAGCAGGGCGCTCCTGCCGATATCCTCTTTCTCCTCACATCGTCCCGCATCTCCGATCCACGGTTTCTCCACAAGCACACCCCGGTACCGGGAGGGTCCCCCGAGCCGGATCCGCAGTGCGCCCGCGCAGACGCTTTCCGTCTGTGCGGAGTTCGGACTCTTATGCTTCCTCCGGTCCCGCCGCCAGATCCGGAACGCGTCCGCCGGACTGAACCGATCATTTACCAATGGTAGGAACCCTGACGGGTTCCCTTGATGTCTCAAAGCCGACGGGCTCCCATGAGCAAAGCTCATGGGCAGCACACGCAGGATCCCCGCCGCGGCGATCATGAGCAGCGCGCTGATCCGCGACGGAATAAAGTTTACCGCATCGTCGAGCCGGGCGGCCGCCCTGCCGAAGAAGCGGTACCGGTCATTATTGTAACCCACCATGGAATCCATGGTATTGACCGCCTTATACAGGATCCCCAATACCGGTCCTCCCGCCGCCAGATACAGAAGCGGAGCGATGACACCGTCGGAGGTGTTCTCCGCCACGGTCTCCACGGCGGCACGGACGACCGCGTGCTCATCCAGTTCTGCCGTATCACGCCCCACGATCATGGACAGATCCGCGCGGGCCGCGGCCAGATCACCCCTGTCGAGATCGCGCCGCACCTTGCCGCTCTCCTCGTACAGACTCCTCGCCGCCAGCAGATAAGCGGTCAGGACAGCCTCCGCGGCCACAAACAGCGCCGGGTGGATCCGCCATGCCGCCGCCAGGAGGAGAGCGGTCACCGCCACGGATATCGACAGAACGATCACGCACAGCAGGATCCCCCGTGCGAATCTACGCCCGTCCGTCAGGGCGGATCCCTCCCTGTTCAGCCGCCCGTCCAGAGCGCCGATCAGCCGCCCGATGGCAACGACCGGATGCGGGATCCCGTGCGGATCTCCGATGAGGAGATCCAGCAGCACACCGCTACCCCAGCCGATGATATGCAGTAACCAGAATCCTCTCCCCATCCGTCTCCAGCTCCAGATCGTATCCGGTCAGATTGCCGGTCTGAAAATCGTAGAAGTCTCCGCCTGTCAATGCGCTCATCACCGCCATGATATTGCCCCCGTGGCAGAGGATGCAGGCCGTCCGGTCCGCCGGGGTCCTGCGCAGTGCCTCACGAAGCCCCGCCATGCTCCTGGCGGTCACTTCCTCCCTGCTCTCCCCGCCGGGAAAGGGAAGTGTGCCGCCACTGTCGATCCACGCGCAGTAGGCCGGATCCTCTTTCAGTTCCTCATAGTTCTTTCCCTCAAATTCCCCGAAATCGGTCTCCCGCATCTCCTGAAGCGGTGTGATCTGTCTGCCGTCAGACAGGATCTCTGCCGTTTCAAAAGCACGCCGCAGCGGACTGCTGAACAGGACCGCATCCGCCGGGATCCGCATCATGAGTTCCGCTTTCTTCGCCAGAGTCATCCCACGGCCTGCCTCCGACAGCGCCTCATCCGTCCGACAGCCGGTATAGCGCTTCTCCTCATTGCCCGGCGTTGCGGCATGCCGCAGCAGGATGCACCGGCGGGACATCTTCAGCCTCTCCGGGACAGCCAGACGACAAGTGCCAGAACGATGCAGGCTGCCGTCTCGCTGCAGGTGATGAAGTATCCGGTCGTATCCCCCGTCACGCCGCCGAATTCCCGTTTCGTCATACGACCGTACCGGACCATGCACAGGAGAAAACACACCGTCACGGCAATCCCCGCCCAGGTGTCCGCGGCGATCATCATGACCGTTGCAAGCGCCAGCCAGAGGAGCAGCACGGTGAGGAGATTCCGTTTCTCTCCGCGCGTCTCCTCCGCGAGCATCCCGTCTTTTTTTGCTCCGGGCAACAGCAGCGCCGAGATCCCGCCGTACGCCCTGCCGGCCGCGTAGATCAGGCCCAGAACGCCCCATGTCCACCGGCTGCCGTATGTCAGGATCGTCCCCGTCGCTGCCGACATCGCAAGCAGACAGGCTGCGAGTCCGATCACGGCGAACGCGCCGGTGTGCGGGTCCTTCATGATCTCCAGTTTCTTCTCTTTTGACTGATAGGAACGCAGGGCATCCTCCGTATCCATGAAGCCGTCGAGATGGAAGCCCCCGGTGATCAGGATCGGGATCAGCACTGTCACCGCGCTCCGCACGGACAGCGGCAGCTCCGGAACACCCGGGATGCAGTTGATCCCCAGGATGGCTCCGCCGATGACAAACCCGACGAGCGGGAAGAAGAGCATACTGTATTTCATATCCTCCTCATCCCACGCAAAGCGTGGCATCGGGATCCTCGAATACAGCGAAAAGGAAACCGCCATTCTCCGCAACAGTTTCAGCATCCGGTCCGCACCTCCGTCCCGGTCCGCAGATCCCGTACTTCCCGTGCATGCGGGATCAGCGCCCGGTTCAACATCGACAGCAGACGGATGTAACTTTGGGTCTCCCCGTCATACGACGCATCCGTCCGGTATTCGTTCGTCACGATAATGAGATGAGCGACGCTGTCCGCGAGCGCGAGGAGATCCGAGAGGATTGCCTCCGTAAACGCCGAACCGTCATCTCTCTTCCACAGATCCTTTCTCTCCGGATTCTCATGCATCTCGTTTCCCACCAGATTGGACAGACATTCCAGCAGCACCGTGCACGCCCCGGGATCTTCGATCTGCGAGACCGCGCGGTCGACACGGTACGGGATCTCCAGAGTAAAAAATCCCTTTCCCTCTCTCATTTTCCGGTGCTTTTCCCTGCGCCGTTCGCCCGCCTCATCCATCACCAGCATCGTGGCCAGATAACAGACCCGCGGACTCCCGCCGTTCAAAGCCAGTTCTTCGGCCAGTGCGGATTTTCCGCTGTCCGGTTCACCGATGATCAGACTGATCATGGGAATACCTCTCGTAGGCTGTAATCTGCGTTTCTTCAAATGATACCCCGTGACGGTACAGGGACATCGCCATATCCAGCATCGGCAGGAGCAGCACGGCACCTGTCCCTTCCCCCAGCGCCAGATCCGCGTCGATGAGCGGCTTTAACCCGAGTCTTTCAAGCGCGCGTGCCGTTCCCCGCTCCCTGCCCGTGTGGGACGCGATCATGAACGCAGCTGTCCCCGGCAGGATCCGCTCCGCCAGAAGCGCCGCCACGGCGCTGATGAAGCCGTCGATCACAACCGGGATCCGGTACCGTGCGCCGCCGATGTACAGCCCGGCCAGCCCCGCGAGATCGAGACCGCCGAGACGCCGGAGCACCTCCGGTGCCTCCTCCGGATTCTCTGCTTCTTTACCGTACCATCCGTGAAAAGTGAGCGCCCGGCGGATCGCATCGATCTTGCGCGCAAGTCCCTCATCCGTCAGTCCCGCGCCTCTGCCGGTCACCTGCTCCGGTTCCTCTCCGGTCAGTGCGCAGAAGACCGCCGTGCTCGTGGTCGTATTGCCGATCCCCATCTCTCCGGTCGCGATCATTCCGTATCCTTTGTCCGCACATTCCCGTGCAAGCCCGATACCTGTCTCTATCGCCTGCAGACATTCGCTCTCTGTCATGGCCGGTTCACGAACGATGTTTCCGGTTCCCCGCGCGATCCTGCAGTTTAGGATCCCCGGCACCGGGACATCCGAATCGATCCCGATATCCACCGGCAGGATATCCAGCGGACAGGCGCGGGTCATGGCACCGACCGAACTCCTGCCCTCAGCCATCAGAGAGGCCACCGCCGCGGTCACGCTTTGATCCGTCTGCGATACGCCTTCGCGCACCACCCCGTTGTCCGCGCACAGGATCACCAGCACTTTTTTCGAGATATCGGGGAGTTTCTTCCCCTGTATGGCGGCGATCCGGCAGATGAGGTTCTCCGCATCCCCCAGTCCGTCGATCGGCTTGGCGAGACGGTCGAAGCGGCGCTTTGCCGCATCATAGATCCCGCGATCCGGCTCCGTGATCCCGATATGGAAAAGCTCCTGTTTCGTCATGTGCCATCCCCCGGCGCGCCGCGCTGAATGCCCAGGATCTCATAGATCCTGTCCATATCCAGATGCTCCCTGAGATGCGCGGCCAGCAGGTCATACTGCGTCTCCCTGTAGGCGGCGTAGTCGAGCAGGTTCCGCGTGTCCACCTGTTTCCCTTTCCGCCCGGCGAGCGCTCCGATCAGGGTCTGTGTGATCTCTTTCTCATCAAAAAGACCGTGGATGTAACTGCCGTAGATGTTGTCCCTGCAGCAGCCCGTCCCGCCGGAAGTAAACGGCGTTGTTCCCGCATCGACCGCCGTCCGGCCCATATGGATCTCATATCCGCTCACGCTCTTCCCGCAAAGATCCCCCAGCATCCCGGTCGCGCCATCGATCGTGCCGTGAAACAGCGTCCGGACCTTCTCGCTGCCGAGGACGGTATCCGCCGGCAACAGACCAAGTCCTGCCTCTTCCCCGCCGCATTCCGCGTGATCCGGATCCGATATGCGCCGCCCGAGCATCTGATATCCGCCGCAGATCCCGATGACAGGCAGTCCCGCGGCTGCTTCCCGGCATATTCTTTCCGCCAGGCCGGACGTCCTGAGCCACCTCAGATCCCCGATGGTGTTCTTGGTCCCGGGCAGGAGGATCAGATCCGGCGACAGGAGTTCCTCAGGCGAAGTCACATAGCGCACAGAGACCTCCGGCAGCTGCTCAAAGGTATCGGGATCCGTGAAATTGGAAATGTGCGGGAAGCGGATCACCGCAATATCGACGACCCCCGGAGAAACCGGCTCAAACCGCTCCGTCAGGGAATCCTCATCATCAAGATGCACGTCTATCCACGGAATGACACCGAGGACCCGCGTTTTTCCGCGTTCCTCGAGGATCCCGATCCCGTCCGCAAAAAGTGCCGGATCCCCGCGGAATTTGTTCACGATGACACCCTTGACCCGCGCGCGTTCCGCCGGGGTCAGCAGATCCAGTGTCCCCAGGATCTGCGCGAAGATCCCGCCGCGGTCGATATCTCCGGCGAGCAGCACCGGTGCATCGATCATCTCAGCGAGACCCATATTGACGATATCATCCCGCTTCAGGTTCATCTCCACCGGGGAACCGGCGCCCTCCACCACGATGATATCCATATCTTCCGACAGTTCCTCAAAAGCCTCCCTGATCTTCGGGATAAACTCTTTCTTCCTCCGGAAATACTCCGCGGCGCGCATGTTGCCGACCACCCGGCCGTTGACGATCACCTGGCTCCCCGTATCATCCGTCGGCTTTAGGAGGATCGGATTCATGCATACGCGCGGCCGTATCCCGGCACACTCCGCCTGCATGACCTGCGCCCGCCCCATTTCCAGACCTTCCTCCGTGACGCAGGAATTGAGCGCCATGTTCTGGGACTTAAAGGGCGCCACACGATATCCGTCCTGATGAAAGATCCGGCACAGTCCGGCGGCGATCACGCTCTTCCCCGCATTGGACATCGTCCCCTGGATCATGATGACGCGGGCCCCACGCTTTTCTTTCCGCACGGACATTTCCGCTTCCGCTGCGGCACTCCCGGCCGCACCGCTCTCCGTACTTCTCAGCCAGGGATCCCCTCCCAGGAGCGCGGTATCCATTCCCTCGATATGATACAGCCCGCGGATAAAATCCTCGGTGAACACTTCCGCACAGCTGCCGGAGCGCATCACCCGGCCCTCGCCGATCGCAATGACATGATCCGAGATCCGCATCGCGATCTCCAGTTCGTGCAGCGACATCACCACAGCGATCCCGCGCTCTGCGGCGAGTTCTCTGATCCTGCCGAGGATATCGAGTTTGTAGCGGATATCGAGATAAGAAGTCGGCTCATCGAGGAGCAGGATCCCCGGTTCGCGGCAGATCGCCGATGCGAGCAGGACACGCTGCCTCTGGCCATCACTGATATTCTGAAAATACGCGTCCGCCAGTTCCGCCACGTCCATCCGGCACATCGCTTCGCGGACCTTTTCCCGGTCCTCCTTACTCAGGACCCCGAATCTCCCGGTATAGGGATACCGGCCCAGTTCGACGACCTCACGGCAGGTCACCAATTCCGCACGGATCCGGTGGGTCATGACCTTGGAAAGGCGCTTCGCAGCTTCCTCCGCGCTCAGGGAACATCTGTCGCTTCCGTCCAGGAAGACCGTGCCGCCTCTTGCCGCCAGTTCTCCGGCGAGTGTCTTTAACAGGGTTGATTTACCGCTGCCGTTGGGACCGATCAGCGTGACGATCCTGCCCGGCACAGCCTCCAGGCTGATCTGCCGGACCAGGTCCGTATCATAGCCGATCGTCAGATCCTCTGTCCGGATCCCGCGGATCTCTTCCGTCATCAGCCATCCTCCCTTTTGTCCCTGCGTCCGAGCATCATGACGATGACGACCGGTACCAGAAACAGCGCCGTCACGGAGCTGATACTGACCTCCGCCGGCGCAAAAAGAGTTCTCGCGATGGTATCACACAAAAGCGTCACCGCCGCGCCGCACAGGAAACTCGCGGGCAGCATCGCGGCCGGTGCATCCGTCTTCATGGCGGATCTGGCCAGATGAGGCACCGCGATCCCGACAAAGGAGACCGGTCCGGCAAAAGCGGTCACACAGGCCGCCAGCAGACTCGATGTGAGAATCAGCGATACTCTTAACAGCCGCAGGTTCACCCCCGCCCCCCTCGCATAGGATTCTCCCAGCCGGTAGGCTCCCATGGGTTTTACAAGAAACAGGGAAAAGAGCAGACAGCAGCAGAGGATGACCAGGATGATCCGCACCTCCTCCCAGTTGATCCCGGAGAGGCTTCCCATGGACCAGTTGTGCAGATTGACGATATTCGAATCGTCCGCAAAGGTCACGACAAAATCGGTGACGGCGGAACAGATATACCCTGCCATGATCCCGCACACGACCAGGACGCTCATGCTCTTCACCCGGACCGAGACCGCGAGCACAAAACACATCACGAGCATGGAACCGGCAAAGGCCGCCGCGACCATCCGCACGAGTCCGATCTCCCGTCCTCTCGAGAGGAAAAAGACCATGGCCAGTGCGACCGCAAGCTTCGCGCCGGAGGAGATCCCCAGGACAAAGGGACCGACGATCGGATTGCGGAAAAAGGTCTGCAGCAGGTAACCGGAGAGTGCCAGCGCACCGCCAAGGAGGATCGCCGACACCATTCTCGGGAGACGGATGGAAAACAGGATCCCCGTATGCATCGGGTCCCCGGCCGCACCGGAAAAAAGCGAGAGGATCTCGCCCGCGGATATGGCGACACTGCCCGTGATCATGCTCACCCAGGACAGGACGGCGATCAGCACGAGCATCGATCCGCATAAAATTGTGCAGCGAACTTTGTTCATCCGTTCATTCCAGTCTGTTGAGGTAGGTATAGTCCCGTTCTCCGTGACGGAAGAGTTCATGCAGATCCTGCATGAATTCCGCCATCCCGCTGATCTGCTGGAAAAGGCTGCGTTCGGTGCAGTAGACCTCTCCTTCTTTGACAGCCTTGAAGTCCGCAAACAGCGGGTTTTTGTCCGTCAGCTCCCGGATCGAGGAGATCTCTCCTCCGATCGTGCTGTTGTAGATGAGGATATCCGCATCCCGTGCCTGCGCATAGAAATCCTCCATCTGCATGTTCATGGATGACAGGGCATTATCGCTCTCACCGGCATTTGACAGTGCATAATGGCCGCCCGCGAGTCCGATCATCGTGGTGATATAATCGCCGGACTTACGGACATTGATCATCCCTGCTGCCGTGACATGAAAGAAAGCCACTGTAAGCCCCGTATCATCCGTGTCTGCGGCAAGCGCTTCAAACCGTCCGGCCTGTTCGTCGAAATACTGCTGTGCCTCGTCCGCCCGGTCATAAAGGATCCCGTAGAGTTTGATCCATTCCAGTCTGCCGAGCGGATGCTTCTCATAGCTGGAGGTCTCCACGAGAACGGGGATCCCCAGCTCCTCGAGCTTGGCCTTGACAGCCGGCTGATGGTAGATCATCGTGTTCTCGACGGCCAGCCGGCATCCCTCCTGCAGGATCCGTTCATAGTCCGGCGCACTGTATTTGCCGGCGTAGAGGATGTCGCCGTTTCTCATGGCGCGGGACGCTTCTCCGATATACCAGTCCGTCTCCTTTGTGCCGGAAAGCCGGATCATCGGAAGCGCGCCGCAGCAGCTGATGAGATCCATTGCCGCGGTGGAGACCAGATAGGTGTGATCGAGCGGTTTCTTCAACAGGACCACATCTTCCGGCAGCCCGTCCGGGGCCTGTCCCCCCTCGGGGATCAGGAGATACTCTCCGGAATCCGGGATGAAGATCCGGGCATAGTCCCCGTACTCCGTCACGGAAAACCCCGTGGCATACTTTAGTTTCAGTTCGCCGGTCCGGATGAGTCCGGCATCTGCCAGGGCCTGTTCCACCGCCGGGTCCGGGCCGGTGTTTGACGAACGTTCCCCGGCATCCCGCTCCGGTTCCTCCGTTTCCTCCTCATCCTCCGTACTCTGTGGCAGAGCCTCATGCTGCTCTCCCCAGTTTATCACATATTCGATCTCGTGCGGTGTGCTCATCGCCACGGTATCGCCGATGACCGTTAACGGTTCCTCGAGGGATCCGACCGGGATGTGGAAGGTCGAGGCGCCTCCGGGATTCTCGTTGTCATACCGGACCCCATCGACGCGCATATAATCGTAGTTCTTGCTGCTCCAGATCAGGGCCGCCGTCATCGAGCCGTTATCCCGTGTGATCTCCACCGGGGAGAGGATGCCGGCTTTGCCGGAGCCGCCCGTCATGGTGATGTCCACATAAAACTTTTCCGGCGTGACCTGTGCCTCTGTCACGGCGGGAGCGGATACCGACTGAACCGCCGGGGGATCCTCCGATGACAAAGTAACCTCCCGCTTTGCGCAGGAGGTTACCCAAGCGGCACAGCAAAGCACCGCCGTGATGATCCCGATCTTTTTACAGAAAGCCTTACTTCGGTGAGGCGACAACCACCTTATGATCATACCATTTTCCCTTGGTCCCGATCAGTGCGAGATCGAATTCCTCATCCAGATACGGCACCGGCACGTCAAAGCCATACACGGTCTCTGTCGTCCCGTCCGCGTACTTCACCTCGTCCTCGGTGGGCTCGAGCAGGACGGCGCCGCTTTTTTTCGCGTCATCGGCAAGTCCCGGATAGAGGTTCACAATGCTCTTGGAAGCCAGACTGATGTGGATCGTCATCTTCCCGTCCTTCACCGTCAGTTCGCCCATATCATCCAGTGCTTCGTTGACATGGAACATGGAGCTGTCCGACGTGAACTTCGCCTGATAGGTGCCGTCAGCGATGGCAGAACTACTCAGTTTTTTTTTGCGTCCCCGCCCAGTGTTTCCATCGCCGCGGCGGTATGTGCCACATACTGCTGCTCCACGGCATCGATCCTGCCAAGACCCGCGATCTGGCAGTCCACACTGTCAAACGCGCCGGATGCGACGAACATGCTCTTCCAGGAATCCTCGTCATCTCCGGCCATATCATTGTTGGCGTGGTCTCCGGCCACGACCATGAGCGGCCTGAGGATCACTTTCCTGTAACCGGCATCCCTGACGGCCTCAATGATATTCTCACAGGCGGTCTCTTCCGGCTCGCCTTCAACCGTTCCGATAAAGACATTCTTATAGCCCAGCTTGTCCATCTGCGTGGCCATCTGGCTGTAGCTCACCTTGGCCGTGTGTGCGGTGCCATGTCCCATGAAGACAAACGCGGTCCCGTCCTTATCCGCATCGGCAAGAGCGCCAAATCCCGCATCCTTGACCGCCTCGGCGACGATCGCTTCCGCCACCGCTTTCTTATCCTCGTTGATCACGGTCGCATCCTTGCCCACTTCGCCGAGCAGAGGCTCCGCCACGGCAACCGCCTCAAACTTGTCCGCGTACTGATCGAGCACACCGATCAGCTCGTCATATTCCGCACCGTGCATGAGATGGGTCGGCTGGACCAGCAGCTGCTTCACGCCGTTATTCACCGCTCGGTCGAGAGCCTGCTCCACGTTGTCGATCTTCTCGTCATCTCTTGCCTGCACATGGTTGATGATGATCTGCGCCGTAAACGCCCTGCGCACGGCCCAGTCCGGATTCGCCGCCTGAACCGCTTTCTCGATCCCGCCGATGTCCTCAGCACGGCTGTCATTAAAAGAAGTGCCGAAGCTCACGACCAGGATCTCCTTCTCGCCGATCGAGTCCCCGTTCAGCGGATCATCCTTGGAGGCATCCCCGGTGTCCCTGCCGAAATAGTCGGGATCGGCATCCTCACCCTCGACGAGTTCCTTCTGCGCATCCGTCAGCGCATCCCAGGCCGCCTTCGCATCCGCGCACTGTTTGTCGGTCTCGGATGTCCGCTCCTGCACATAGATGGCATCGATGAGTTCCGCCACTGCCGCGGCCTTTTCCTCATCACTCATCTCCTCCTCCTTTTCTTCCACAGCTTCTTCCTTGGGCTCTTCCTTCACCTCCTGGACCGCCTCTTTCTCCTCCGGCTTTGTCTCCTGTACCGCCGGTTCCGCGGGTGCCGGTGCGGGCGCGGTCTCCCCGCAGCCGGCAAGCAGTGCCATGCCCAGAGCCGCCGCCATAAGTGCCGCCGTAAGCCTGTTTGTTCTCCTGTTCTTCATGTCTTTCCTCCTCCTTTAGTCAAAAAAGAAAACTCATTCCGATCGGATCAGAATGAGTTTTACACACAGCAAACCAGATCATCGGCGGACATGAAAAAAACACGGATCTGTCTCCATCCGATGATTCTGGAACCCCAAAGACCAATGACTCGTGGTCCGGAAATCTCTTCCTGTTCCTGCAGACGGCAGGTCTCCTGGCTCACACCTCATCGCATGACTGTCTGCCTTCCCGGGTTCTCCCCAGTGACTTTGCCTTGCGGCAAAACGACAGCCACACTCCGTGCTCACAGTGACGAGTTCGCACAGGTCTTGCACCTGTTTCCCTTTTAACCTCCGCACCTGACTTCCGTGCTCGGGCACCGTCCGCCCATATATTTAATTGCGAGGATTATATCACACCCGCGGAAAAAGGTATAGTATCTTATCCGCCACGGTTTATTCCACTCCCAGCACCTTGTAGTCCTGATCTTCCACGGCTTTTCTGAGCACATCGTCCGCCACATCCGCGCTCAGCGTTACAACCGCTGTATTTGCATTGTGATCAGCCACAGCACTCTCGACACCTTCTATGCCTTCAAGAGCCTTCTTTACACGGGCCTCACAGTGCTCGCACATCATTCCTTCCACCTTAAGCGTCTTTGTCATGGTCTTTTCCTCCTTTTCATTCATGGTTATAGAAGCATGATGTCTCATTTTATGATCATGAGATGCATCATGCACCTTAAACAGATTGAGCCTTAATGCGTTCATGCATACCGTAAAGCTGGACAGGGACATGGCTGCCGCTCCCCACATGGGATTCATGCGGATGCCCGGATACAGCCCCGCCGCCATGGGTATCAGGATAATGTTATAGGCAAATGCCCAGAACAGATTCTCATAGATATTCCTCAGGGTCCCGCGGCTGAGTCTCACAGCTGCCGAAACATCCGTAAGTTTTGAATTCATCAGAACAACGTCGGCGGAGTCCACCGCAATATCAGCGCCGGCCCCGATCGCTATGCCGATGTCCGCGCGGGTGAGAGCCGGAGAATCATTGATACCGTCCCCTACCATGGCCACCTTTCCGCGCCTCTGCAGGTCTCTTATCACCGCTTCCTTCCCGTCCGGAAGCACGCCTGCGATCACCTGATCCACGCCGGCCTGCTTCCCGATCGCCCGGGCTGTCCTTTCGTTATCCCCGGTAAGCATGACAACTTCGATCCCCATGTTCTGAAGCTCTCTTACCGCCCCGGCGGAGTCTTCCTTGATGACGTCGGCAACTGCGATGATACCGAGAAGCTTCCCGGCACTCGCAAAAAACAGCGGCGTCTTCCCCTCTTCCGAAAGGCTCTTTTCCTTCTGTTCCATATCCCGATCCACCCTGCAGACAGAACGGATAAACTTTCCGGACCCCGCATGCAGGATCCGGCCATTCTGCTCCGCAGATATGCCGTTGCCGGGAAGCGCCTTCCAATCCGTGAGCGGGTACACGGGACAGGGCGGGTCATCCACCGAATTCACGATCGCCCCGGCAAGAGGATGCTCACTCCTTGCTTCCATCAGATAGGCTGTTGTCACCAGTTCTTCTTCGGCAACTCCCTCCGCAGGGATGATATCCGTTACTTCGGGCTTTCCCGCCGTAATGGTCCCGGTCTTATCCAGTGCAACGATCTGCACCTTTCCGGCGGATTCCAGGGACTCACTTGTTTTAAAGAGTATCCCGTTTTTGGCCCCCATGCCGTTCCCCACCATGATCGCAACAGGCGTGGCAAGCCCCAGCGCACAGGGACAGCTGATCACGAGTACGCTTATCGCGCGCTCAAGGGCAAATACCGCTCCCGTGCCCTTCATCATCCATAAGATAAATACCACGGCTGCGATCGCGATAACTGCCGGTACGAACACTCCGGAAACCCGGTCCGCTATTCTCGCGATCGGCGCCTTTGTGGCAGCCGCATCACTGACCATCCGGATGATCCGGGAAAAGGTCGTATCCTCGCCGACACGGCCGGCTTTCGCCTTAAAGAATCCCGACAGGTTTATGGTTGCCGCACTGACACTGTCTCCCGCCGCTTTATCCACGGGAATGGATTCTCCCGTAAGTGCCGATTCATCTACGGCAGTATCACCCTCAATGATCACTCCGTCCACAGGGATCGATTCACCGGGTTTTACGACGAAGATATCTCCCGTTTGAACCTCGTCGATGCCCACGGTAAGCTCTTTTCCGTCGCGCTCTACGGTGGCGGTTTTGGGAGCCATCTTCATCAGGTTCTTCAGGGCATCCGTAGTCCTTCCCTTAGACAGGGATTCCAGTGTCTTTCCCACGGTAATAAGCGCCGGGATCATGGCTGCCGACTCAAAGTACAGCTGATCATGATAGATATCCATGAGCTCCGCGTTGGGGGTTCCCTGCGTGATCATCACCGTCATTTTGTAAAAGACATACAGCGACCAGCCAAAGGATACCGAGGAACCAAGCGCCACAAGCGCATCCATGTTGGGGCTTCCGTGAAACAGCGTCCTGAAGCCGGAGATAAAGAACGCCCTGTTGATATACATGACGATGATCGCAAGAAGCATCTGCGTGAGCGCAAGTCCCGTATGGTTATGCGCAAGAAAAGACGGCACCGGGAGCCCGAGCATGTTATGCCCCATGGTCAGGTACATCAGGATGAACAGAAATCCGATCGACCAGCCAAGTCTCTTCACCAGCTTTGGTGTCTCGTGATCTTTCAGCGCTTCTTCCTCGGCTGCAAGCTTTGCCGAAGCACTTTGCTTCTCTTTATTCTCCTGTGTGCCCGCTCCGTTCTTTGGCTTTGCGCCGTATCCCGCTTCCTCCACGGCTCTGATGACATCAGTTTCGCTGACATCGCCTTCAACACCCATGGAATTGGTGAGCAGAGAAACACTTACTTCTTTTACTCCCGGCAGCTTTCCGACTGCCTTCTCCACTCTGGCCTGGCATGCGGCACATGTCATTCCTGTTACAATATACTGCGTCATTTTTTCTCCTGTATCGTCCGGTATGCTGTCAGGTACACGGATTACTATATCGTCTCCTGCCATTTGCAGTATATACTTGCGGAGGACTGTTCTGTCAAGTTGCTGTTCC